>Ga0209499_1002220_pt1 | contig 12598 bp, 16 predicted proteins | sample C_130208_EF_Meta_FD_187306 | JGI IMG/M metagenome (GOLD analysis project Ga0209499, IMG submission 187306) | Freshwater microbial communities from Lake Croche, Canada to study carbon cycling - C_130208_EF_MetaG (SPAdes) (version 2) | ecosystem: Environmental > Aquatic > Freshwater > Lake...
CTGAAGAGAATTTTAAGCGCCTTATTTTTGAGGATAAAGACCTCAACGAGCCGCTTCCGACGCGCACCTGCTCGACAGATGGCGATTGCTGCGAAAGCTGCCAGTAATTTTGACATCCCTTCCCCGACAATAAACCCTCACAGGTTGGTTGACGGAAACGGGGGAGGGTGTCGATTAAATTTCGGAATTGCTAGCCAAGCCCTGATTCGATACTGCGATTTTCGACAGTGATAGGGGACAAACTAGGCGGCGCATTTCACTATGATAACCAACGCCAACGCCCTCCAATCCGCCCTCGCGCATCTGCTCACTGAGCCTGTTGGGCATCGCATTTCAATGGATGCAAACTTGCGGCGGAATGTGGCCAGCCTGCCCGCATGGTGTATCGACCACGGGCTAGAGTATGAAATCGTGGATGGGAAGTTGACTTTGTGGAAGAAATAAAATTATGGACTATGGATATACGTCATTAGACCAACGACAATGGCAGCGAGAAGCTTCTGATGGGGCTGAAATTGCTATTTTAGGCAGAGAGGTAGAATTGCTTCGATCCTCTCAAGGCATGCTTTTCAAACTGTGTGAGATTTGCGCGGCTGACCAGATTGCTAAAGTTGAAGGGTTGGCTGAACTCTTGGCCACCACAAAAAAGAACGCCGAAGACGAGATTGAGCGCCAAGAGTTTATGGCGAATGGAATGAGTGACTTTCTCCAAGAGGAGTTCGCAAAATTGAGGCAAACCGTAAAATAGCCCTTGACGCTATAATGCCTATAAGGCAACAATGCGGATAATTACTCACATGAGTAGTGTTCATCCGCGATGATTCTCACTGATTCCCAAGGTTCCGTCACACCGTCAACACTCCCGTCCATCATAGATCAGGAGACGGGCGACGTGAAGATGCGCAACCGGATCAGTTCGGCATCCGACCTCGCTTCGACGTTTCAAGCCTTGTTCATTGCCGATTTTCAGGCGATGCGGGCAAGGGCACTGGTCCAATCTGAGGTCGATGGCAACCCACCTTACTCCGACTGCGAAGACCGCAAATACGGTGTTGGCGGCAGAACAAACGTCAATTGGGGCTACCTCACGCAGTCTCAGTCTGACATTGAGGAGCCTTACATCTCGCTTTTTGAGTCGATTGACGTTTTTGGCACCACCCCAACCGATTACGGTTCGGAACTTGAACGCCAGCGCCACGGCCAAATCATTGCCGAGGAAGTAACGAGAATGATTCGCAACTGGCCTGACTGGCCGTTTACGTTGCAGATGACTGTTCACTTGTTCACCATGTTTGGGGTGAGCTTTACCTTTCGCGAGGACCGCCACGACTGGCGCTGGAAGGTTTACGATCTTTCCTACCTCAAGATGCCACGCCGCACACGGGCCAGCATCAACGATGTGGATATTGTGACCTGCAAAGTGGAGATGCTTCCTTCGCAGCTTTATCGCAAGATTGAGAATGAAGAAACGGCAACACTGGCTGGCTGGGATGTTGAAGCAGTCAAGGCCGCGATGAAGTCAGCAACGCAGCGTGCGGCTGACACCTCCAATCCGCAGGAAATGGAGCGCACGTACAAGGATCAGGATTATTTTACCGGCCTTTCTGCCACGACAGTTGATATTGTCCACGGCTTTGTTCGCGAGTGCGATGGGACGGTTACACACATCATTGCCCGCTACGACGGTGTTGGCCCCTTCCTCTACAAATGCGAGGGGCTGTACCAAGACATGAGCGAGTTGGTTACGGCCTACACGTTTGGCGTGGGCAGCAACGGTGATTTCTACGCGATTCGTGGGAACGCTTGGCGCGGACACAACGCTTCCGCCAGCCTTAACATGCTGACGTGCAAGTTCTTGGATCAGGCATGCTACGCTGCTACGCCACACATTCAGGCCAGTTCTGAGGATGCGGTGATTGACCAAATGATCCGTCCTCGCGGTCCATACAATGTGGTGGACCAAGGAACGACTTTCGTTGAAGTCCCGCACGGCAATTACCAGCAAACGCTGATTCCCGCCATTGAGCAGGTGCAGGGCATCTTTGCCATGCGTACGCGTTCTGGTTCGTCCACGCGGGCCAACAACGCGCCCAAGACTGCCGAGGAAATCAAGACGCAAAACGAGATTGATGGGCGGCTGAACGCTGCGCAGACCGACCTTTTCTTCACCTCGTGGAAAAACGACTTCAAGGAAGTGGTTCGCAGGGCATGCGCCCGTGACGTTTCGGAAGCTCATCCCGGTGGTCGCGAGGTCTTTGAGTTTCGCCGTCGCTGCCTGAAGCGTGGCGTGCCGATTGAGGCCATTTATAACGTTGATGTGGCATCCATTGAGATTAATCGCGGCATCGGCAAGGGCAGCGCACAGGAGCGCCGCAGCGCATTTGGAGCGTTGATGCCGATCATTGGCCAGTTTGACCAAGAGGGGCAGAACATCCTTCGCAGACAGTTTGTGGGATCGTACACCGATTCACAGTTTGCCCGCCTTATCGTTCCTGATGAAGCAGGGACTCGGCCCCCGGTTGACCTTCAGATTGCCAACATGGAGAACGCTCTCATGCAGCTTGGCCAGCAAGCACAGATTGAGCCAAATCAAGACCATGTGGTTCACGTTGGAAGCCACCTTGCGGTGCTGTCCGAAATCAACGGCGCTCTTGAGCAGACTCAGCTTACGCTTGAGCAGGCCATTCCGCAGATGTTCCCCATTTGGAAGCACGCAGGTGAGCACATGCAGTTTATCAGCATTGAGAACCCGCTGTTTCCTGAGTTCAAGGAAGCTTTGCAGCAGGTTGGCGAAGTGGTTATCAATGGCCAGAAGCATTTGGATGCAGAGCAACGCAAGGCCGAAGCGGCTGCGGGGCAGGAAGTTGATAATGGCAACACCCCCGGTGTCGAGCGGCAGGCAATTGAGGCACAGGCCCTATTGCAGCAGCTTGAGGTTCAGAAAAAACAGCAAGACCTCGCGTTTGACCAAGCTGAACGGAAGCAGAAACTCGCCTTTAACGACGTTGAGTTTGCCCAAAAGATCAAGCAGGACGCGATTAAGCAGTCCATGCAGAAACCACCGCAGTAAAACGACCCAATGGAAGAACAATCAAAAATCAGGGCCATCCGCGCAAGCGATGATGCCCGAGCACAAGTTGGCGAATGGCTATCTCACCCTATCGCCAAGCAAGTATTTGAGGCCATTCGCGAGAGGGGAATTCCAAAAAACATTCCACAGATCGACAACCGCAACCACCCTGACACGGTGATTGCTCACAAGTTCCATGAGATGGTGGGGATCAATCACGCGCTCGACCTGTTTGCGCGCATGACATACCCGCTTAATGAGCACCCTGACGACAAGCGCGAGGCTGAAGAGGAGGCTTATTTGCACTCGATTCCAGCCCACCTTCGCGGCGGACCTCCAAAGATGAATATCGCAAAGCAGTAAACAACCCAAACGACAACCTATGTTCCGTATCCACACCCCTCTATTCAACGAAGCTGGCACCGCAGATGCAGGTGGAGGCTTCCCCGCAGATGACTTTGCAGCCGCTCTTGAACAGGGTGTTGCAAATTATCAGGCAAACCCCAATGGCGAGCAGCAGGTTTCGCAGCCTTCGCAAGAACTTGCCACGAAGGTCAAGACTGAGGAAGCCTCCAAAGAAGCTCCAACCGGCAAAGATAAGTTGGCAAGCAAGCTGGGCAAGGTTGCTGAAGAAGAAATTGAGCCAACCGAAACCGGCGAGGAAGAAGCGCCGCCTGAAGGGGATCAAAGCCCCAAAGCTGTCAGCCGTTGGAAGCAACTTCGCCAAATCGAAAAGCAATTTAAGGAAACCGAGCCGAAGCTGAAGGAGTATGAGTCCAAAATTGCCGAATTGCAAAAGGCGCAGGTTCCGCCCGAGATTGAAGCTGAATTGAGCGAACTTCGTCAGTTGCGCGACATCACGGACATCACGCGCTCGCCTGAGTATATCAAGACGGTGGCTGAACCGCTTGACCATATTGGCGCGGAAGTTGGCGAGGTTGCCGAAGCTTTCAAAATCGACCAAGATAAGCTGCTTAACGCCATGCGTGAGCCGAAGGAATGGCTGCGCAATATCGCCATTGAGAAGGTGGTGAAGGCTGCTGAAAAGGCTGCTTTGACTGCTGCGGAGGAGGTTGGTGAGGAAGCTGAAGGCATCCCCGGTGGCGTTATGTCCACGTTGGCCAATGCGGCTTCGCGTCTGCATAAAGTGTGGCAAAAAGATGCTGAATTGAAGCAGAACGCTTCGCAGTTGCGGCAGTCCAAGGAAGTTGAGCAGACGCAGAAGTCTCAGTTTTCCACGGCGGAACAAGAGAAACAGTGGGAGGCCGCTTCAAACGAGTCGAAGGCCATTATCGAGACGAATCTTGGGCCGTTGTTTAAAGCCATGCCAGAAACAAAGAAGTCGGAACTTTTTGAGGCGATTAAGCATGCCCGCATTTCGGACGATCCAGTGACCCGTGCGTTTCAAGCGCACGCCCCCGAAGTGTTGGCCGTTATGACGGACTTTATCAACGATTTGCGCAAGGAGAACGCCACGCTCAAGAAGACGCAGAATGGCCTTGTTGCGGCTAAACCGGGGACGCGGCAGAACCATGGCGAACCTGTGAAGAAAGCTGCGCCGGGTAGCGACTTTGATGACTTTGACGATGAACTGTCGAATGCGATGCGGACGCAGTACGCTTAATTTAACTCAACTGCTTCGTCTTTCTCCATTGCCAGCATCAGACCGTCCAAGGAATCTTTGAAGCCTTGAACGAGAGCGGCTTTATTGCCGCGCTGATTTTCCTGAATGAGGCAAGCTGTGACCACCGACAAAGCGCCAATGGCATCCACGAACGACGCGCTTATTTGCTGGCAGTTGAAATTGAGGCACTTGGAAAGCTTGTCGGTGAGGATTTCCTCTTTGGATTGTTCGGGCATGAGGTAAGCGTAAAGTTGGATGATGGGTTAGGCAAGAAGATTGAGTTATGAAAGATTTCTCAACTTTTTTCTTGCGCTATTTCAAAAATCGGTCATTCTCATAATTGAGGTAAAAAGAGCATAGTTTCTGCGCTGACTACTCACCAGCAGAGATAACATATGAGCCATAAATAGCCCGCAAGGGTTGGTCAGGTCGCTCGCCGGATCGTCAAGAGTCGTTCACAACGGACGACGCATTTTCTTGCCGTTCTGGAATTCTGGTTCGGCATACCCAAACCAAAACTAGCACCTCTAACTACTCGCCAATATGGCCAATCTAAATAATATCTTCGCTTCCGACACGACCCGTCTTCAGGGCCGCGTGTATCAGCTTTTGCGCGCTAAAGGCCGCGTTGCTGCTCTCATCAAAAAAGAGTCGTTTCCAAATGGAATCGGTTTCAATCCAATTACCGTAAATACTCTACGCTCCAATCCTGTTGGAGGTTCTGGATGGGTTACAGTTGCTCAAGAAGACGGCACTGCTAACAATTGTATGCCTGAGCCTTCTGTGGTCACGCCCGCTCTCAGCACCATCGCCTATACCATCGAACAGCAATTGACTAAATCGGCCCCTATCTGTCTCACAGATGCCCGCTTTGGCTACATGTTCCAAGAGCAGGTCAAAAACAACCGAGAAAACTTCGTGGCAACCATCGTGGACACTTGGGAGGACCGCTCAAAGTACTGGTATCAATACTGGAGCGCGCATAAAATTATCAACAATGCTTCGCAGACCGAAGGCAGTGGCACGGCGTTCCCGAACGTCGAGGCCACCTACATCGCCTCTCAGGAGCAGCTTGATCCCCTCTGGACTCGCATCATGCAGGACGGTGGTGGTGAAGAACCCTACGCCATGTCTAATGGCGCGGCTTGTATCCCTGCCATCATGTCTCCCGATGCTCACCGCGCAATCATCAAAGGCAGCGCAAGCGTTCGCGAAGACTTCCGCTTTGCTCAGATGGGCAAAGGCTACGAAGGTGCTCAGCTTCTCCAGTCTTGGGGCGTTGACAAGCCTTATGGTGGCTTTATGCACGTCATCGACTATCGCATGCCGCGCTACAACTTCGTGGCTGGCGCTTACGTTCAGGTGCCTTACTACACGACTGCTTCGTCCACCATTGGCGGTCTTCAGTCTGTGCTGAACCCTGACTATGAATCTGCCAATTTTGAAGTCATCTATCTCTTCCATCCCGAAGCGGTGATTCGTCAGACTCCTGCGCCGATGGGGAGCGTTGGCAGTGATACCCGTTTCCTTGCCGCTAATTACAATGGGGATATTGTGTGGCGCAATATTCCGAATGAGACGACGAATCTCATGGAAAATACCGGCGTGTGGGCCGCTCAGTTGATGGCGGCATTTAAACCTTCAGTTAAGCGTAATTATGCGTATTCATTGATGGTTCGGAGATGTCCACAAATCACTGGGACAACTTGCTCTTACTAGGTTGAGCAAATCACGGCCCTCTGGAAAAACCAGAGGGCCTCTATTTGTTCAATCCAAGCAAGCGAATTCCTGATGATACTTTGCCGCAGCTTCTTCGTATGCCTTACCTGCCTCTTCTGGGGTCTGGAAGAATCCGAGGTATATTCTTTTCCCTCGCACCGAAATAGTGGCAGTGAATCCACTGTCTTTAATGGTTCCAACACCTCTAGGAAGGCCCTTTTTTCTGCTTTTTTGTTTCCCTCGATTCCAACAACTTTGGGAGGCATCGCACAGCCTCAAGTTCTCAATCCGATTGTTCCATTTATCTTGGTCGATATGGTCAACCCAAGAGCCATCTGGAATCAGCCCCTTGAACATTGTCCAAATCAATCTGTGGAGAAGGTATTTGGTTCCAGCAATGCACAACTGCTTGTACGTTCTACATCCATTCTTCTTGAAGACAGGTCTCCCAGCTTCGGGATTATGAGTAGCGGCCTTCCATGCTTGGAAATGTCGCAGACTGGCGAATTCATTAACCGTTCGCGGCCTCCAATTCAATATTCCAGTTTCGGGGTTGTATGCCAAGAGCCTGTGAAGCTCATCAGCGTTGGGAATTTCCTTGCGTTCGGCACCGCGAGCGAGTACCCTGTTTTTAGCGTTTGTGGCCATTTTTCTGATAGGTTTATGGTTGCTGACGTAGAGCCAGTTAGGGTGTCGTTTCCCGAAACTGGCTCGCCCCACTTTCCCACATCTTCCCTCCAAGTCAACCCATGAAACAATTCCCCGTCATCGAAGAAACCGAAGAGGTCGAAATGGCCCCAAAAAAGGAACCCATAGGCGGCGGCATCCGCATTCCAATTCCTGACGGCTTCAAAATCCCACAGGGCAAACGCGAAGGCGACGAAATCGAATTCCTCGTCAAAGGCCGTCAAATGGGCGGTCATCTGATGCTCGACGAAATCAACGGTATTAAGCTCTCTAATGCTGAAGAAGAAGCAGAGGAAATGGAGACTGACGAAACCGCTGATGAAACTGCGGACAAAGAATCACGCGAAATGGCCGAAGAAGATGGCGACGAACAATTCGCCTCCGAACTCTCCAACGCTATTCGCCAAATGCGCTAACCTATGAACATTTCTCCCATCGCTTCACCTGCCGCAATCGCTGCCGCCCAAGCCGCTCTTGGTAATTGCCCCATTGCAACGGAAGATTCCCTGAAGCTTAGCCAACTGGTTGTGCTTGCCGCCAACCTAATGCCTTAATTCCATGTCTGACTACGCCTCACCTGCTAAAATCGCCTCTGCTCAAGCCAAGCTAGGCGGTCCCATTGCCACCGAAGACTCGCTGAAACTCAGCCAGCTTGTTGTAGCGTTGGGTAATGTCACGTCTGGCGGCGGCGGAGGTGGGACAGGCACTGTAACCAGCGTTGCTCAATCCTTCACTGGTGGTCTTATCTCTGTATCCGGCTCACCCATCACCACAGCAGGCACGCTTGCCTTAACTGTCGCTGGAACCAGTGGTGGCATCCCCTATTTCTCCTCCGCCTCAACGTGGGCAACGTCTGCTGCCTTGGCTGCAAACGCCCTTGTGGTTGGCGGCGGTGCAGGTTTGCCCCCCGGCACAGTAACAACTGGTGTCGGCATCCTTTCTGCTCTTGGCATCAACATTGGCTCCGCTGGTGCTCCCGTGCTGTTTAACGGCGCTGGCGGAACTCCGTCGAGTATTACTCTAACTAACGGAACGAGCCTTCCTGTTTCAACGGGGATTTCCGGCCTTGGTACAAGCGTTGCCACGGCTCTAGCCGTCAATGTTGGTACCGCTGGAGCCTTCATTGTGAACGGTGGCGCTCTTGGGACTCCCTCAAGTGGCACTCTAACGAATTGCACTGGCCTACCTGTTGCTGGCATCACCGGCACTCTTCCGGCCTCCAAAGGTGGCACAGGCGTAGCCAATGGCAATTCTTGCACACTTACGCTCCCAAACGCGGCAACGACTATTTCGACGGGTGGTACACTTGCTCTTGGTGGATTTACTCTCACCGTCCCTGCCACCGGCACAGCGGCATTGCTTGGGACGGCGAATGTGTTCACTGCGTTGCAAACGATCACTCAGGGCGCGACGAACACGGGCATTCTTGCATCGACAGGCTACTCGCTGACAGGTGCCAGCACTGTTGGAATGGTGAGCTTGGCTGGAACGCTTATTACCAGCGGAGCGCCGAGTGTATTCAAAATGGCGCTGAGTATCAATGCCGCCTCCGCAGCGACAAAGTATCTCGATATCTCGGGCGGGGCGACTGGCACAACTCCTATTTTTAGCCTTCACGCTGGGACATTTGGTGGCACAGCTTTGGGTGGGCAAGGTATTGCCTTTGGCGATCCTAATGCGGACACGGCATGCACAATTACCAGCGGTCGTCCGGGAAGCTCTATCTACTTCGGGTGCACGCAACAGTTCGGTTTGGATATTTTGTTCTCTGGACCAGCCATGCGTTTTCGCAGCGGCTACCTTTTCCAGATCAGTTCAACCACTGACAGCTTCGGCACCGCTGACATTGGCTACTCACGCAACGCGGCTGGCGTTCTCGAAATCAATTCCGGCACTGCAGGAACTTTCCGCGACATCAAAACCCGCAACACGATCACCAACCCCGTCACGGTGGCAAGTCTTGCTGGAGCCACCAAGGGCGCGAGGAGTTTTGTCACCGATGCCAGCACCACAATTCTTCTCGGTCTTGGCACCGTGGTCGTTGGCGGCGGCGCAAACAACGTCCCCGTTTACTATGACGGCACAAACTGGCTCATCGGTTAATTTTCAATCCCACCACTATGACTTACACCTACGAAACAAATGCCGCCGAGGACGTGGCCCTTGCTGCCAAATTGGAAGCATACAACGCTGGCTTGGAAAAGCCCGTCACCACTCAGGAGTTCATCAGCTTGATGGCGGTCACTCCTTTTATGAACGGACTGGTTGAAGCTTATGCCGCTTATCAGCTTCAGCAGCTTGTGCCGGTTGGAGTGAGGTATATCGCCGCTCCTGATAGTGTTCAGAAACAAGTTGACGCTCTGCTTGAGCCTTATACACCTAAGCCATGAACCAACCAAACGACGCCACCAAACGCGCAATCCTTGAAGCCACCATTCAGCAGCTTAACAACACTGCGTTTCAAGAAAACAGCCTCGCACGGGCTTACGTGGAAGCTGGCTTGACCGCTGAAGGCAAGGCGCAGGCCGAAGCAGCCAGCAAGCATGAAATCGCCGCGCTATCGCTTCAAAAGCAACTGGACGCTATTCCGACAGATCAACCTCCAGCCTAATGCCGATCTGCCTTTATATCCCTGATGCCGTTAACGCCTCCCGCGTGGAGCAGACTCGCATGGGGATGGAGGCTGCGAATCCGAATAATTGGAGCGTTGGAGACATCGCTCTTGTTGGTGGATTCATCGCGTCCGCTATTTTATGGTGGAAAAAGAATCCGTGGCGCAAGCTGAAGAATATGTGGCAGGCTCCTGACCGTATTGAGCAAATCCTAAAAAAACTCGATTTCATTCTTGCTGGGGTTAATTTGGCCACAGCGATGAGCCAAGTGACGTGGCAAATGCTTCCGCGCCCCGTGTGGCAATCGGATTCCAATGGCAACACCGTGCATGCGAATTCATACATGTTGAAGCTTCTTTGCCGACAGGATGATGAAATCCTTGGCGATGGATGGGTGAATAGTGTGCATGAGGAAGACAGAGAGCGAGTCCAGCGTGAATGGAAAAATGCAGTTGAACATAAGAGAGACTTCCATCTCAGATACCGCTGGGTAACGAGCGCGGGAGTCTCTATTCCAATCATCGCTCAAGCGATCCGTCTCATGGACACCAACGGCAACGTTCTTGGGTGGTGCGGATTCGCAAGCCTTATTGACCAATGACCAAACGAACAGCCATCATAGCGATCAATGGAATCCGAACAAAACAGGATTTCAGCGCATGGACGCGGCATTTCGATTGGTGGATTGACTCAAATTTCGACAGCAATGTGGTTGCCGAGAGAATGGAATACACCTGCTCGGCATTGTTTCGTTTTTGGGGCCAGCGGGCGCGTGCCGATGAGCTAATTGAAATCATCAACGGCTACAAGAACGATGAACGTTTCGACACCGACATCGTTTTGGTTGGCCACAGCAACGGGAATGATTTGATTCAACGTATTCTCAATCTTGGAATACACGTCAAGGAAGTTCATTGTTTCTCGCCAGCCGCATTTGAGTCTGATTTTGCACGCGCCATCCATAAAAAGAGCTTCAAGCGCATGTTTATCTACGGAAGTCCGGCTGACAGAGCGCTTCGATTTGCCCGCGATAGCCAGTTTCTCACGCGCATTCTCTCCTTTGTTCTCAAGCTGTTTGGTGTGCCTCATCTTGGCTACGGATACATGGGTTTAAACGGCGCTTCATTTGCGGCCAAATTCCCTGGCATCGTCACAGATTGCAGTGTGGCCGGATGGGATCATTCCACATGGTTTGAAGATGAGCATTTCGATGATACAATGGAGAAGTTTAAGGCTAATTACATGATACCTTATATTTCGACTCAAGTTCAACCTCCCACCACAAAACTATGAAAATCCTCATCCCTCTCGCCTTCATCCTTTGCTCCTGCTCGCTCACGCCCGCCCAAAAGCAAACGCTTGAACTTAACGTCCTGAAAGACGCCGAAGCCGCTGGATTGACCTACCTGACCACAGGAAGCGGTGCTGCCGCTGCAATTGCCGCTGGAGCACAGGTTGTTCGCAATCACCCTGAATTGACATCCGCCAAGCAGCCGGTTAAATCGGTAAATCCGTGATCCTCGCGCTTACAACGTTACAGTTTGTCGGGCTGTGTCTAGCCGCTGTGTGTCTAGCCATCTTTGGAGTCATTGCTGTATTCGGAAACCATAACTTATGAAAGTCCTTGCCTCAAACTTCGCCAGCCTTGCTGATGTCCGCGCCTACAAACGAGCCATTGCTGCGGGTAAAACCGAGCAGGAGGCATTTGCTGTTGGAGACAATGGCATCGGTTGCTGGGGTGATCTAACCGCGCAGGAACACACGCCTATGTGCGCTTTACCTCCTGACGACATGGCCGCAAAGTTCGGAACGTGGCAGAAAGCAAAACACGCCAAAGTGAGCGTTCAAGTCGGCAAGAACAAGCCTGTGATTTGCGTCCTCGCTGACCGCATGCCGTGGAAAAAGAATATCAAAAACGGCTGCGGAATTGACCTCAACCCGGCAGCGATGATTGCGCTTGGGCTGAAGGATAATGCAACGGTTGACTGGCAGTGGGCGTAGTGTAAAGTTGGCGGATGGAAAATTCGTATCCAGAGCTTGGCCCTCCAAAACTGACGCCAGTTGAGCTTAATGAGCATTATAAAGCATTTGCTGAAAAAATTGTCCCTCAAAAAGACCCGATTGGCAGCGACCCCAAAGGAGAAATCGGCAAGACAAAAGCCCCAATGTGGCTCCTGCCATCGACAGCATTAACTGAAATCGCTTGGGCAATGGGAAACGGGGCCGAACGCTACGGCCCCTATAATTGGCGCGAAACCAAAGTCTGTGCTTCAACCTACATTTCAGCCATGATGCGTCATTGGGCGGCGTATCTTGACGGAGAGGATCGCGCAGAGGACTCTAAATGCCATCACCTTGCCCACATCGCCGCCAATTGCAACATCCTCATGGATGCGGCCAAATGCGGCACATTGATTGACGACAGACCTAAATTGCCATGCCTAAAAGCGACTGGGATCGAATCGTAGAGCTTTTTGAAAGCCGGTCAAAATGTGTGCATCAAAACCGGCCTCATGTCAGCTACGAGCCCGGCTGTCTCACAATTGACACGCATGGAAAATGCTTATGCCAGATGAACGATGGTGATTCCCGAACTCTCAGTGATGGGCTGGCTATTTGGCTTTCTCGATTTGGGGCTTAACTCCAAACGTCAGCCGTGGTGCTTTAAACACCCTTTCCTCTCGTTTTGGCGCGTCATCAACACGCTTTGGTGGAGCAACCCATTTGGTCCCCATCCACGCGTGAAACTGGCTTGCTGTGAGCACGCTGGTTGTTGGCGAGCACAGGCAGTCGGAGGAGTCGAGGTAGCGCCCGAAACGGGACCAGCATGGGCGGCAGATCATTTTGCAAGCTCTAAAGATTCCTCGGCAAACCACTTTTCTTTCT
>Ga0209499_1002229_pt1 | contig 12568 bp, 9 predicted proteins | sample C_130208_EF_Meta_FD_187306 | JGI IMG/M metagenome (GOLD analysis project Ga0209499, IMG submission 187306) | Freshwater microbial communities from Lake Croche, Canada to study carbon cycling - C_130208_EF_MetaG (SPAdes) (version 2) | ecosystem: Environmental > Aquatic > Freshwater > Lake | place...
AAAACTTCATTTCCGTTAAAATCAGTGTAGGTATAATCTCCCTTGGTTTCATTGTAAAAGAAATTGAAGTTTCCATTTATTTTCCACCATTTGTAAGGAGAATAATTCAGGGTAAATTCAAATCCAGCTCTATATTCGGTAGCAAGATTTATAGGAGAACTTATTATAATGGGTATTCCATTTTCAAAATCACCACTTTCTCTTCTCACAAACTGAAACGAATTTGATGTTTTGTTTCCATATAATGAAGTACTAAGGGTTGATTTACTCCATTTTTTGATATAACCCATATCGATAGCATCGGTAAAAGCTGGATCTAAATCTGGATTGCCTACAAATATATTTACGTTACTTGATAGGTTATTAAATGGGTTTATTTGTCTTCCTCTTGGTCTTTGAATTCTTCGGCTATAGCTGATGGAAGCACTTTTTTGTTGTCCAAATTCATAAGTTACAAAAGCACTTGGAAAAAAGTTGTTGTATCTTTTATTATTGTAATCGTTAGTAGCTAATTGGTTCACATCAATTTTGGAATCCTCCCAACGAGTTCCTAAAAGAAAAGAAAACTTTTTAACTTTAAAGCCATAGTTAACATATAGTGCATTTACTTTTTCTTTGTATTCAAGAATATTAGTAAACTCTTGATAAGGAATTCCGTCTTTAATTACGCTATAATCTGTTGTGTTTACAATAAAATCTCCTTTGTATCCTGCTTCAAACTGACTTCCTTTATTTAGAGGTAAAATATAATCGGTTTGGAATAAGTTTCTATTTTGTTTTTGATTGTTAGTTGTTTCATCAATAGATACTGAAGAAGTATTATTGGCAGTATCTGTGATGATGGCAAGGTTTTTATCAGAATTACTAGAAAAAGAACCATCTATGGTTAACTTATGTCCTTCTTTTTTAAAATTTTTGGTAAAATTTGCGGTGTATTCTATATTATTGCTATTGCTATTTTCTTCATTAATTCTATTTCGTGTATAATCGTAAACAAAATTAGCGTCGTAATAAATTTGATTCACATTATCAGTATTATCACCATTACTTTTTCTATAATTTACAACATTTGTCCATGTGAGCGTTTTATCAAGATACCAATCGAAACCAAAATTACCATTGTATGACTTATTCAATCTTTCATTTTTACGAGTTTCATTCATGTAATCTCTCGTAGTGTTGTCGCTATTTAGGTATCTTGAGTTTGTTAAAGCATTTCCTGGATTGTTACGATCATAGTATCCCTGAGTAGTAAAAATATTGAATGATTTTGTTTTGAAATTTATAGTACCACTTAGTCCACTGTTTTTAGGGGCGCCTAATGTTCCTATAAAAGTCCCATTAATGCCTTGATTTCTGCCTTTTTTTAATACAATATTTATAATTCCACCACCACCTTCGGCATCATAACGAGCTGATGGGTTTGTAATAACTTCAATTTTGTCTAAAGCATCTGCCGAAATTGTTCTAAGTGCATCTGCTATATTTATAGCATTTGAAGGTCTTCCATCTATTAATATTTTGACATTATCATTCCCGCGAAGTGCTACATTTCCCTCTGAATCAACTGTAACAGAAGGAACATTATCAAGGACATCACTTGCTGTTCCACCTTTAACAATCATATCTTGTCCTACATTATATACTTTTTTATCAAGTTTGATTTCTAAGGATGTTTTTTCGGCTCTTACTATAACTTCGTTCAGTTGGGTAAAATCTTCTTCAAGACTAATTGCACCAAGATTCATACTTTCATTTAATTGTTTTTGTTTGATTTCCAATAGTTTAAAAGAAATAAATTCAAGAGTAATATCATACACTCCAACTAAAACTTCAACAGAAAAATCACCTTTTTTATCTGTGATGCCTCCAAATATTAGTTTTGTATTTCTAGTGTTTTTTAATGTAATAGTGGCATATTCTAGTGGTAAATTAGTTGTTTTTTCTATAATTGTTCCACTTATTACTATTTTGGTTTGTTCTGGTTTTTGTTGAGAGAAAAGTAAAAAAGAATTAAAAAGTAATAGAAGTGTAGCAATAATTTTGATTTTTTTCATCTGTGTGGTTTGTGTTCTTAAATAACAATGCAAAAGTACATTTAGGTTTATGTGTTAAATCCTAAATCTTTGTTAAATAAAGTTTTATTCAACTGTGTAAATTTTTAATTTTTCAATTTCTATTTGGAACATTTTTTTGTAAAGTAATTTGATATTTATAGAAAAAAGCTAATTTAGGCGAAACAAAAATGAAATACTTATGTTTATCAAAAATGGATTTTTACCCCAAAATAAATTTTGGAAATATTTACTGGGTTCAGTAGTAATTATATTTGGAGCTACAGTAGGTCAAATTCCTTTGGCTATAGCAGTTGCAATTAAATCTATGATATCAGGAAAAAGTTTCCCAACTACTGATATAGGGTTGATGACTTTTTTAGAGCCAAATTTAACCTTATTTTTATTAATGCTTTCTTTTGTCTTTGCATTTGTAGCGATTCTTATTGTGGTTAAGTATTTTCATAATCAAACTTTTTTGTCCTTAACAACTTCTAGGGAAAAAGTGGATTGGAAGCGAATTTTATTTTCATTTTCTATTTGGAGTGTTTTTACCATTGGTTCAACTATATGGATGTATTATTCTGATTCAGAAGGTCTTGTTTTAAATTTTAAACTTATTCCTTTTTTAATTTTAGTAGTGATTGGCATAGTAATGATTCCTATTCAAACGAGTACAGAGGAATATGTTTTTCGTGGCTATTTAATGCAAGGTTTCGGACTTTTAGCAAAAAATAAATGGTTTCCTTTAGTTTTAACTTCGGTTATTTTTGGAACCATGCATATTGCAAATCCTGAAGTTGAAAAAATGGGTTACATTATTTTGGTTTATTATATAGGGACAGGTTTTTTTCTTGGAATTATTACTTTAATGGATGAAGGAATGGAATTGGCACTAGGTTTTCACGCCGCTAATAATTTAGTTGGAGCGCTATTAGTAACTTCTGATTGGTCTGCATTTCAAACGAATTCTATTTTTAAAGACAATTCGACTCCATCAGTTGGGTTTGAAATTTTGATGCCTATCTTAGTTATTTTCCCGATTCTATTATTTATCTTTAGTAAAAAATACAATTGGACTGATTGGAGAGAAAAACTAACTGGAACAATTATAATAAATAAAGAAAAAGAATAAATTCAAAATATAGAAATCCATGAATAATCCAACTTACGAAAAAGTACATAATCAATTTAAGTTGAATGGTTTTCATCTTGACAGAGAAGATTTGTGTCGTGTTGCCTATAGTTTTATCAAAGAAGGTGAAGATTTTGAAAAACCAGTAGGAGATTTTCTTTTGGATTGGTTTGATAGTAAAGACTTCATAGAAATGCAAACTTCAGGAACAACAGGTGCTCCAAAAACAATTACTATTAGCAAGCAAGCTATGGTAAATTCAGCATTGGCTACAGGTGATTTTTTTGATTTACAATCAGGTGATAAAGCCTTACATTGTTTGCCTGTTAAATATGTTGCTGGAAAAATGATGTTAGTACGTGCAATGATCATAGGATTAGATTTAGAGTTTGTCGCTCCTAGCTCACATCCATTACTAAACAATGAAATTGATTTTGATTTTATTGCTATGGTACCTTTACAAGCCAAAAATTCTTTAGAAGAATTGAAAAAAGTAAAAAAACTCATTGTTGGAGGTGCAGCAATTAATAAAGTATTGGAAAAAAATTTATTAAAGTTAACAACAGAAGTTTATGAAACTTATGGTATGACAGAAACCATAACTCATATTGCTGCTAGAAAATTAGGAGAAAAAGCATTTACAGTATTACCAAACGTTACTATTTCCTATGATGATAGAAAATGCCTTGTTATTCATGCTCCAAGAATTTCAGATGATGTCATCACAACCAATGATATTGTAGAAATGGTTAATGAAAATCAATTTATTTTTTTAGGAAGATTAGATAATATCATTAATAGTGGAGGTATAAAAATAATGCCAGAACAAGTAGAGCAAAAATTAGCCAACAAGATTCAACAACTTTACTTTATTGCTTCTAAACCTGATAATGAATTTGGAGAAAAAGTAATACTAGTCATTGAAGGTGATAAACAAGAATTTGATGAGAACTTTTTTGAGGATTTAGATAAATATGAAAAACCAAAAGAAATAGTATTCATTCCAAAGTTTAAGTTAAATGCTAATGGGAAGATTATGAGGAAAGAAACAATACAATAAGACAAAAAACGCACTAAAGAAAATAACTCTAGTGCTTTTTTTATTCTTTTTTTAAATCGATATAAAAGGAATTGTAAGCTACCAGTACCTCATTCAAGGTGTTGATTTTTATTTTTGATTCTTGCCAGTTGGTCGTTGGATACAATCTTATGGTTTTGTTATTTATGTTAACGTCTATTGGCATGGTGAAAGTAGTATCATTAGAAAGCCATTTGTATTCTAATATGTTCCTTTTTTTTCTGATGACTAATTCAGGTATAGTTATTTGTTTTAAATACTGATTAAAAATTGGAGTTAAATTCATTCCGCTTTCTTTATTAAAATAAGCTATTACAGTTTCAGTATCAATGATTTTGTGACGAAAGGTATTGGCATAATCTAATAATAATTTCCACCATTTGGTATCATCATTTATCACATGACGTAAGGTATTGAGCATCAAGGCTCCTTTATAATACATATCTCCAGACCCTTCTTTGTTGACGCCATACGGACCAATAATGGGTTTGTCGTTCTCAACATTTTGCTTCATACCGTTGAGGTAGGTTTGGCTTTTTCCATAGCCATATTGGCATTCTACAAAAACAGTTTCACCATACATTGTAAAGGCTTCGTGTATCCACATATCGGCTATGTCTTTTGAAGTTATACTATTGCCAAACCACTCATGACCGCTTTCGTGAATAGTAATGTAATCAAAAGCTAATCCAATCCCCGTTCCAGATAAATCATTGCCCAAATATCCTTTCAAATACTTATTGCCATAGGCCACAGCGCTTTGATGTTCCATACCTAAATAAGAAGTTTCGACCAGTTTGTAACCATCTTCTTTGAAGGGATAGTCGCCAAATTTCCTTTGGTAACAGTCCAGCATGGGTTTTACTTCTTCAAAATGGATTCGTGCTTTGGCTTCGTTTTCTTTTAGCACATAATAGTCTAAGTCTAATCCTTTGTAGGTGTCATGAATATGGGCATAATCGGCTATATTGAGCGTAATGTCATAGTTGTTGATGGGATTTTTTACTTCCCAATCCCAGCGTGTGTAACCATTCTTCAAATCTTCGGAGCCCATAAATCGTCCGTTAGAAACATTCATTAAACCATTGGGTACGGCTACTTTGATAGTAGCACCAAAATCGGGTTCATCAGTTTGAGAGTCTTTGCAAGGATACCAAAGACTGGCACCTGTTCCTTGCACTGCTACACCAACCCAGTCTTTGCCTTGTGAATCTTTGTTATACACAAAACCACCGTCCCATGGGGCGTTTTTGGCAACAATGGGTTTTCCAGAATAATAAAATTTGAGCGATTGCTGAGGGATTTCTTGGAGTAAAGGTGTTGGAAAGTTGATAAATACAGCATTAAATTCTCGCGTGTAGATTAGCTTTCTGCTATTGAAAATAATACTATCAATTTTCATGTTTTCAAATAAATCCAATTGAATTTTATTGGTAGTTTCTTCGACTGCGAAAGTAATTTCATTGTAACCAATAATAGATTTGTTTGTTGGATTGACTTTGATATTCAAGTCATATCGTAATACATCAAAACAAGTTCGCTCTGGGCGAAGACTGCCTTGCAACGTATCTTTTCTGGTAAAACTTTCTTGTGCAAATACACATTGAAAACTAATGAAAAGCAGACTAAAGTAAATTACATTTTTCATTGAAGTATTATTAATAATAGTTTTGAAAAGTAATAATTTATTACGAATTAAAATCAATTTCAATTTTAATAGTTAATGTTTCATTTGAAATAGGATGTTGAAACGAAATGCTTTCTGCATGAAGGTGTAATCTATTGGCCTTAGTGCCATACAAATCATCGCCTACAATAGGAGTATTTAATCCTAATGAATGTGCCGCATGAACACGGAGTTGGTGTGTTCGTCCAGTGATGGGGTAGAAGTAAACCAAAGTTTTGTTGTCTTCTCGTTCAATAACTTCCCAATGGGTTTGTGAGGATTTACCATACTCATAACATACGATTTGATTGGGTCTATTATATAAATCGCCTCGCAAAGGTAAATCAATAGTGCCATTATCTGCTTTAATGATACCATCTAGCAAAGCCACATAGCGTTTTTGTACTTTTCGATTGATGAATTGTGCTTGGAGTTTTTTATAGATTTCTTGAGTTTTACCAAATAGCAATAAACCCGAAGTGGACATGTCTAATCGATGCACTATCATCGCATTGGGATGTATTGCTTTTATTCTGGTTTGCACCGAGTCGGTGATTTGTTTTCCTGGTACCGATAAAAATTCTGCTGGTTTATTAACTAGCAATAGATACTCATCCTCAAAAACAATTTCCAACTCTTTTCCTTCTGCCTGATTTATAGCAAACGGATTTTCCTCCATGGGAATTCCTTGAAGCATGTGTTTCAGAATGGGTTCACACTTACCGATGCAAGCAGGATAAAATTGTTTGTGTTTACGCATTTCGCCTTTGGGTGATTTTCCCCACCAAAATTCGGCCATAGTAATGGGTTTCAACTGATGCTTGAAAGCATAATGTAATAATTTGGGCGCTGCACATTCACCAGCACCAGCAGGAGGATTTCCTTTGAAAATTTCGCCTATACTTTTGAGTTCTTGGTATTGATTAAGAAAAGCATATTCGGCAAACAACTGTTGTTGCAACGTTGCCGATTTTTCTTTTCGTTCTTCTTTGATTTGGTTTATTGGAGTAGTGAAAACTGTTACAGCCTCTGTGGCTTCAGTAATTTTATAGTTCCAATGTTGAGTCATTTTTTTGAGCAAAATACCTTCTTCTTGGCTTTCTTTATTGAGTTGTTCTATAGCTTCAGCAGAAGGTGTTTTTCGTTTTTCGGCACGACTTTTTTTCCCTTGTTTGATAAACTCTTTTTGGGCTTGGATTTCTTCTTTGGCTTGGAGTTTTGTTTGCTCTAAATGTTTTAAAGCGGCTAGGTAATTTTTATCGTTTTCAAGCTTCTCAATTTTTTTGTTGTATTGATTAAGAATAATTTCTTCTTTTTTGAAATAGCTATTTTCTTCCAACATATCAAAAACTGTGGGTACAAATAATGGATGTTGATTGCTTTCAGCCAATTTTCCCGAAAAAGCCCAAAGATAACCCAACTCGTTGTTTTGATTTTGCACCACTAGAATGCCAAACATTTTGCCTATAACAAAACCTTCATGGCTTTCATTTAAACCAAAGTTGTGCTCAAAATCAGTTTGGGTTTCCAGATATTTTTGCAATGCTCCAGCCGCAATTATACTCAATTCATCTGGTTCGTAATAGAAAGGGAAAGTGAATTTATCAGGAATAGAAATTGCTGAAATGTTTTGTTGGAATGGATGAAAAAGGGAAGGTTTCATTTTATTATTCCTTCAACAGAAGTTTCAAATTGGCTATCCAGAAAATTTCAGATTTGTAAAATTGAAGCGCTGTTGGAACCACTTTATCACTAGTATCACGAGGTGATTTTTTGATTAGACGCGCTGTTGAACCTGAGAAATCCATGGTAAATTTTTCATCTAAATCGGTTGTTTCGGTTTCGAATTTTATGATTTTATTTTCTACATTCCAAGATCCTTTGCCGTAATTATGTTTATCCTGTTCTCCTCTAATGTCTACAAGCTTTTGAAAACTGGTAAATATAAAAGTATGGTCTTCATCTAATACAAGGTTATAATCTAAAATACTTTTATCTTTTCCTTCAATATGTAAATTATAAGTTCCTGAGTATTCATTAGTTTGAGCAGTAAGACTGAAATTAATAGTTACTAGAAGAAAAAGCAGCAATTGTTTCATTTGAAATATGTTTTTCATGATACTATTTTTTAAACCTGAATGACACCCAAATTAAATTTTTTCTCAATAGGCGAGTGGTTGGCTGCTTCAATCCCCATTGAAATCCAAGTTCTAGTTTCCAAAGGGTCAATGATAGCATCTGTCCAGAGTCTTGCCGCAGCATAATAAGGAGAAACTTGTGCATCATATCTTGCTTTGATTTTGTCAAATAATTCTTTTTCTACTTTTTCATTTACAATTTCGCCTTTAGCTTTTAAAGAAGATGCTTCTATTTGTGCTAATACTTTTGCGGCTTGAGTGCCACCCATAACAGCTAGTTCGGCGCTTGGCCAAGCAAATATCAATCTTGGGTCATAAGCTTTGCCACACATGGCATAGTTTCCTGCACCATAAGAATTACCAACAATCACTGTGAATTTTGGTACAACAGAGTTGGCAACAGCATTCACCATTTTGGCGCCATCTTTAATAATGCCACCATGTTCTGATTTTGAACCTACCATAAATCCGGTTACGTCTTGCACAAATACTAATGGGATTTTCTTTTGGTTGCAATTGGCAATAAAACGTGTGGCTTTGTCAGCAGAATCAGAGTAAATAACACCTCCAAACTGGATTTCGCCTTTTTTGGTTTTTGAAACTGTTCTTTGATTGGCAATTATTCCCACAGCCCAACCATCAATTCTGGCGTAACAAGTGATGATGGATTTACCATAATCTTCTTTGTACATATCCATCTCGGAATTATCTACTAATCGTTTGATGATTTCCATCATATCATATTGATCAGTGCGCGATTTCGGGATAATTCCATAAATGGCTGCTTCCTCTAATGCAGGTTTTTGAGGCGTTTCTCTGTTGAAACCTGCTTTTTCATAATCACCTATTTTGCCAACGATACTTTTAATTCTGTCTAAAGCGTCTGCATCATCTTTAGCTTTATAATCGGTAACACCCGAAATTTCGCAATGGGTTGTGGCGCCGCCAAGTGTTTCATTATCGATGTTTTCACCAATAGCAGCTTTCACCAGATAACTCCCGGCCAAGAAAATACTTCCTGTTTTGTCGACAATCATCGCTTCGTCACTCATAATAGGCAAGTAAGCACCACCAGCTACACAACTTCCCATAACCGCGGCAATTTGGGTAATTCCCATACTGCTCATGATGGCATTATTTCTAAAAATTCTTCCAAAATGTTCTTTATCGGGAAAAATTTCGTCTTGCAAAGGCAAATAAACACCTGCTGAGTCGACCAAATAGATAATTGGTAAGCGATTTTCCATGGCGATTTCTTGCGCACGAAGGTTCTTTTTTCCGGTTATAGGAAACCATGCTCCGGCTTTCACGGTGGCGTCATTAGCCACAACAATGCATTGTTTACCTTTGATATACCCCATTTTAACAATTACTCCACCAGACGGGCAACCGCCATGTTCAGCATACATTCCGTCGCCAACAAAAGCACCAATTTCAATACTATTAGCTTTAGCGTCAAGCAAATAATCAATACGTTCACGAGCTGTTATTTTGCCTTCGGAGTGAAGTTTTTCTATGCGTTTAGTTCCTCCACCAATTTTTACTTTTGCAAAGTGTTGTTTCAATTCAGCCAGTAAAATTTTATTATGATCTTCGTTTTTATTGAAGTTAATATCCATGGTTTTAGTTGTTATTAATTTGGCGGTTTAGATTGACTGCTAAAATACGAAAACGTTTTCAATAAGGTGAAATGCTTTATTTGATTTTTATTTATTGAATAAATATTATTTTTTACATTTATTAATATTCTCTTAACATTAGAAAGATACTTTTGTATTTTAAAATTTTATTTATGAATATTAATAGTTTTTTTCAATTTTTAGTTCCAAAAGATAAAAAATTCTTTCCATTATTTGAACAAGCTTCTACCAATTTGATCTTATTGGCAGAAACACTTCATGAAGCAGTAAATGTTCCAAAAGCTGAAAGAGAAGAATATTATTCTAAAATAGAGGAATTAGAAGCCACTATTGAGGAAATAACACATAAAACACATTTAGAATTAAGTCGAAACTTCATTACACCCTTTGATAGAGAAGACATACACTCTCTTATAAAAGCGATAGATAATGTGGCTGATAATATGCATGGTGCAGCTAGTAGAATGCGTTTGTATCAAGTGGAAAAAATAACAAAATCAATAAGAAAGTTAACGGAAATCAATTTAGAAGCATGTCAATTAATAGGTGTAGGAATTATACAACTTAAAGACATGAATAATTTAAAATTGATTAAGGAAACTTGTAAAAAAATCAATAAATTAGAAAGTAAAGCTGATGTAGTTTTTGATAAAGCTGTTGCTGATATTTTTGAAAACGAGACAGAAGTAAAAAATATTATCAAATACAAAGAAGTCCTTTCTGCTTTGGAAATGGCCTCTGATAAATGTAAAAGTGTTTCCAATGTGATGGAACAAATTTCTGTTAAACACTCTTAATTTTAAACAATTAGCAAAATATGACTTTACTAATTGTAATTATAGTTCTGGCGCTGATATTTGACTACATCAACGGTTTCCATGATGCTGCAAACTCCATAGCGACCATTGTTGCCACAAAAGTTCTATCACCTTTTCAAGCTGTATTGTGGGCGGCTTTTTTTAATTTTTTAGCTTACTGGGTTTTTGGTTTTGGGGTAGCAGATACTGTAGCCAAAACCGCCAAAACAGACAGCATAAATTTGACTGTAATATTAGCAGGAGTTCTTGCGGCTATTGTTTGGAATTTAATAACCTGGTGGAAAGGAATTCCATCTTCATCATCACATACACTAATAGGTGGTTTTGCTGGTGCAGCTATTGCTCACGCCATTTCTCTTCATGGTTTTTCAGATTATATAGTGATTCAAGATGGAGTAGAAGTCACGAAACATTGGTATAATATTGTGAATTGGTATAAACCTGGAGAAGATGGTGGATTACCGTCAGGAGTTTCAGTTATTATTGCCTTTATTGTTTTAGCGCCATTATTAGGGATGTTAATTTCCTATTTTATTTCGCTTTGGTTGATGTATTCATCTCGGAAAAATATTTATCCAAAAATATTGACAATAATATTAATGCTTTTAGTGGCCTTGTTTTTATCATCAGTATTGGAAGGATATGACGAAATTAAGAAACCAAGATTTGAAAGCCATTTGTGGTCTGTAATTTGTGAGCCAGCCAATATTAAATGGACTTTGGTAGCGATTATATTTTATACTGTTGCAGTATTCAATTTGGTGTTTAGTAGCTTCTCAACATCAAAAGCGGAAAAAGTATTAAAAAAAATGCAGTTGATTTCTTCGGCATCTTTCAGCTTAGGTCATGGTGGAAATGACTCTCAAAAAGTTATGGGAATTATTGCGGCGGCTGTGGCAGTTTATTTAAATACACATCCACATACTAATATGTCCCTAGGTTGGCTAGATTTGAATGTAGTTTTACCATCTGAAAAAGATGGAGTAAAAATTGATGGTAAAATGCCCTCATGGATTCCATTAACTTGTTACACAGTTATTGCTTTAGGAACTCTGAGTGGTGGTTGGAAAATTGTAAAAACAATGGGGTCAAAAATCACGAAAGTAACCGCTTTTGAGGGTGTCGTTGCAGAATCAGCGGGAGCTTTAACCTTATTTATCACCGAACATTTTAAAATACCTGTATCAACAACACATACAATTACAGGTTCAATCATTGGAGTTGGAGTAACCAAAAGGGTTTCTGCTGTTCGATGGGGAGTTACTATTAAGCTCCTTTGGGCATGGGTATTGACTATTCCTGTATCAGCTGCAATTGCTGGATTGATTTATCATTTATTAAAGATATTTATTTAAAAACAATAGTTTTTTTATTTTAACTCCTATAGATTTTTCTTTAGGAGTTTTTTTATTTTATAACATTTTTATTTTTTTAAAACACCTTTATTTATTACTCTTCACAAAATCTCAATGTTAATTTTTTGATTAAAACGAAAACTTAACATTGACGAATTGATTAAAAATGTATTTTTGTTTACATAAAATTTACATTAATTTAACATTAAATTTAAAAACAACAAACAAAACAATGATAAACAAAGATTTAGCTACAACCGAAGAAGTGTCAAATGAAGTGACAAAAGTGCTACCAATAAATGAAACCAAACCAGTAGTAAGACAAACTCGAACCAGATCAACTGCTATAAAAGCAACTGTTACTACTACACCAACACGCACCAGAACCAGAACTGCAACAACAGCAGTAAAAAAAGAAGTAAAACCGGAAACAATCGTTGAAGAATCGATTATTTCCAATATAAAAAATGCAGAAACTATGAAAGATTCAGACAAAGAAAAAGCTAAAAAAGCTAAGGAAAAAGCTAAGGAGAAAAAGGATAAAGCCAAGAAAAAAGAGAAGGCAAAAAAAGAAAAACAAAAAGCTCAAGAAAAGGAAAAAAAGAAAAAGGCAAAAGCAAAAGAAAAGGTAAAAAAAGCAAAAGCCAAGAAAGCTAAATCGAAATCAAAAAAGAAAAAATAATT
>Ga0209499_1002231_pt1 | contig 12566 bp, 5 predicted proteins | sample C_130208_EF_Meta_FD_187306 | JGI IMG/M metagenome (GOLD analysis project Ga0209499, IMG submission 187306) | Freshwater microbial communities from Lake Croche, Canada to study carbon cycling - C_130208_EF_MetaG (SPAdes) (version 2) | ecosystem: Environmental > Aquatic > Freshwater > Lake | place...
CCACCTTGTTCTTCCCGGATGGACAGTGTCTCTTCGGCCCCGTGGTCCTCGAGCCTCCCGAGGGTTCAGCGGCAGTCCGACTCTGGGATGCCACCGTGGCGTGGACTGAGTTTCCCCATCTCTATGAGCTCCAGCGCCCCAAGACCGCGACAGACAATCTCTTGATCGCCGAGACCTTCCGGCCTTATCTCGAGGCTCGAGACTGGGTAAGCATCAATCGTGGCGAGATTCTGAGCTTCGGTGCATTCGACCCGAAAGCAGATCCATCCTCATCGCCGCCAGCGTCCGCTCCTCAGTGAACCAGCACAGATCGACACCGCCAGACCTGCCCTGACAAGCAACATTCGTCCGAATTCAGATGTGGCGGCAGGAACGAGCGTCCCGGCCAGGGAGCAACGTCGATCGCTGCCATGCAATCGGCCTGACCAGATCCTCCCTGACCGCCACCCGAGGGAGTCAACCGCACGCGTCGGTGAGCTTCGCTACAGCCTCCTGAGTCGAGATCTGGAGCCGTCGGACATCGGGATCATCCGCCGTTCCCCGGGTGCCCCGAGTGCGTTCCCGGTGATCTCAGTGACGCGCTCGGGTGGAATCCTCCGACCGCTGGCGACATTGCAGGGACCGCTTGGGAACGTTGACTCGAGCAGTGCGCACAGCACCGACACGACATCTCCGACGAAGGTGACGTCGCTACCGAAGCAGTCGAAGTCATGTACGTCCACCGAGGGACCAAGGAGCACCGCACCAATGAAGCGATAGAAGCTCACATCGCTCCGCCGTCTCGACCCAAAGACGCAAGGAGGTTAACAATCACCTGGCTCGTCGACGGGCCAGCCGCAGCGCGGTTGAGGTGCACCTCTTCGGTGGCCCTGCTCTCCCCGCAGGGCGAACAAGGTTGGATTCGCTGATCCTCATCGCCATCGACGCTGGCGCCCGAGACCGATCACGTCGATGCCTGGACGAATCTTTCAACTCCACGCTCTATGCAGCGTTCAAACAATGCAGTGGCCGCTAGGTCATTGACCCGTCGATACTCGTCGACATGTTCCCAGCTCTGGGACTGCCCGCTACAGCGAGCAAGGTTCACCACCTGCGCGGATGTAGCGATCGCCCACTGAGCCCTTGCATCGGCGAGATCAGCACTGAGGAATGTGAACCCAGGTCAAGCCCGAACGGCCAACAGCCGCGCCCGACGTCCATCCGACGGGTAGACGATGTCCGTCACGAGATCGACCCCAAGTACTTCTCGACCCTCATCAAGAAATCGCCTCACCATGTTGATGCCGATGAACCCAGCGCAGCTCGTGACAGAGACTCGCCCTTGAGATGAAGCATGTATCCCGATCGCGTTGCACGCGCAATGGGGCAGTACCGTATTCAGGATGGTTCGACGAAGCCCTGCGATCGCGGTCGTGATCCCGGCAGGACCACTCGACGACATTGACGACACCATCGACAGCGTTCTCACGTTCATCGACTCTCCTCGCAAGATTGTGATCATCAACGACACTGATGGTCAAGACTTTGGTGAGATCGCCGCTCGCTCATCCGACATCGAGATCATCGAGCCGATCAATAACCATGCAACCCGTGGTGGACGACTCATGGAGAACATCGCTGCGGCCTACCTTCACCTCCTTTCAACCTTCGAGTTTGACGTGCTGCTCCGCATGGACGCCGACGCACTTATCGTCGGTCCCGGTCTGGCGGAAGTTGCCGCAGCGCGGTTCGCTGAAGATCAACGAATCGGTCTCCTCGGCGCCAATCGAATCGATGCGGGTGGAAATCCGCGTGACTGGTCATGGGCCTCCAGAACTCTTTCCCGGTCATGCGGAGTCAGAGGACTCCGACATCCCCAGACCCGGCGTCTACTCCGTCGCCTCCGGACCGATGCGATTTCCCATGGCTATGAAATGGGAGAGGCACCGCAAGGTGGCGGCTACATCCACTCCCCTGCTCTCGTCAGAGCCATGTCCGATCGAGGACTTCTCTCACCTAGTGGACTGGCGCAGTGTCAGCTAGGAGAGGATCAGATCTTTGGGCTGTTGGCCTACGCATGCGACTTCGCGATCGGTGAGTTCAGCGGTCCCCATGGGCCCTTAGCTGTCCGTTGGAGGGGGCTCAATGCGCCACCACAAGCACTGATCGATCAAGGGGCTCTCGTCGTCCACTCTGTCCGCTTCTTCGGTGACTTGGGTGAGAAGGAAATCCGAGGCTGGTTCAGCGACCACCGCAAAGACTTCAACTCTCGTCCGGCAGACACGTCCAGCCGACTCTGAGCACCGGTAGGCAGTATGAGGATGGGGAGCATCCAGTCCCTCAAGGGTTCCGTCAAATAAAAAATAAAGTGCCCCCGGCAGGATTCGAACCTGCGACGCACGGTTTAGGAAACCGACGCTCTATCCCCTGAGCTACGGGAGCAATGCGGACTCTGAACTTGACCTCAAGTCCATCGTCTCAGTCGCGGACCACAATGGTCCCAGCGCTATCCCTCTCCTCCTCAAGCCCCGCCGAGGATTCCCGAGAGAGGCAAAGACCACGCCTTTGAGCATACGCCGAGCATCGCACCCATTGATGAGGTTGGCCACGAGACCACCCAAAGGAATCACTCGGGCACCATCCACTTGCCCGTCTGGAGCAGCCTCAAGCTCGGACGAGCGGCCTTCGTGGCGGCGATCCCCGTGCAGTGCGTCATGTCTGTACCTTCGTGCTCGGCCGGAAGGACCATGAAAGAAGCTCTGCCGAGGGCCAACCGACCACCAAGCAAGAGCACATTGTCTTCGACACCTTGGCGTCCAGCTCTCCACGAAGAACCCCCGGGGTGTCACCAAGGGTGAACGCCACCAGAGGCCGGCTGAGTGCTGGGAAATCCTTCGTGCGAGCGTCGGGAGTGAAGAGCGAGTGCACGCTTATCGCATCACCCGTCGTACTGACTGCCCGTCCCCCGACGAGCAAGCCACCTTGGGGTCGAGTGAGGGCATTGGACTCCTCCCGTCACGAGAACTGGCCTGCCCCTGCTGAGACCCCCAGGGTGAACCACCATGGCTCAAAGATCCGGGTGTCCAACCCCAAGGAGGCCGCCCGACCCAAACCGCAAGATCACCGACACCCGATGAACAGCGTGACCCCCTTTGAGCACTTCAGGGATCCACAAGCCAGTCGTTCCACCATCCACGTGCACCGTGCACCGTGCACTCCGGTCGCGATGCTCATGCAGTCGGTGCTCCGAGGTCCCAGACCTCCAGCAAGCACGACAGAGCCCCGGATCCAAGGGACCCGGGGCTCTGTCGTGACCTGCGCTCCCCTGCTGAACTCCGGGGAGTCCAGCAGGGCACAATGGTCACCTGTCGATCAGCCAAAAATATAGGACTGAATCGTCACAGTCTGTGTCGCAGACACCCGTCCGTACGGGTCAGTCACATTGAATGTGAATGAGGCGTCATATTCAGCATCGGAATAGCTTCCCGAGTAGGTGAACGAACCATCAGCGTTGACGGTCAACGTCCCCTGGACGTTCGATGCGGACACCACGGACACCTCCAACGGGCTGATGCCAGTGGCTCCGCCAAGAAGACCGCCAAAGGCTGGAACTGCAAGGGTGAAGCCTCCACCATCGAAGGTCGCGTCGCTCAAGGTGTAACTCTGGTCCGCCGCCACGGGAACGTCCGATGGGTCGATCACTGTGATCGTCACCGTCTGTGTCGCCGTGTGGCTCCCGAACCCATCGGTCCCTCGGAAGGTGAAGGTGGCCGTTCCCGTGAATCCGGTCGCCGGCTGATACGTGAACGAACCGTCCTTGAACAGCTCCAGCATTCCACTCGTCGGAGGAGACACCACCTGGGCCTTCAGCCCTGCGCCGGTGGAACCAGTGAGCACACCCGACCTCTGCCCGACGTTCACCGTCGTGTTGATGTCCGTCTGGTACGCGCCATCCTGCGCAGTGGGGGCCACGAGCGGGTTCCATGCACCGGGGCACGACGCACCGTCATTGACGATAACCGAACCCGGACCCTGCGACACGGTGGAGACCACATAGGTCCCATCGGAAACCGGTGACACCTTCACGAAGGTTCCAAGCACGTTCGCTGAGTAGAACAGGTCGCCTGCGGAATCCTTGAAGCCAGCACCGAAGTTCTGGTACTCAGCCACATCGCCGGTGGCCTCCGACTTCGTGACCACACCCGTAGCCTCATCGATGGCATACACATGCCGGGCGTGGAGCGCATAGAGCGTTCCATCGACAAAGACGAGGTCGTTCCCCTTGACGTTCACAGAGGCGTTCGAAGAGTCCACCAGCGGCACGAGACGTGCAGCGAGCGTGCTCACGTTGACGATCATGAGCTGGTTCGGCGAGATCCGAGCAACGAGGTTGCCAGAGTCGTCCATGTCACCAGCCGCGAAGGTGGAACCCTTCGGGATCGTGACGCCCGTCGGGCGGCCCACCACCGTCACCGTGCCGTCCGAACCAACTCGGACGACAGTCATCCGCTTGGCGAGCACCCGCATCCCATAGACGAAGCCGTCCAGGTTGTTGTAACCCATGCCATTGAGCGGTGGCTGCGTCGACGTGCCGATCGGCGTCGTCCGACCGGTGGCGAGATTCACGCGGTTCATCTGCCCATCGATGATGTGGAGGTTGCCGGTGGCGCAGTCGAATGCTCCACCGTTGATGCTCCTCGTCCACTGGGCGAAGAGCTCCACATCGGCGTTGAGCGTCATGCTGTCGCCGCCGGCATAGGCGGTTCCGCTCCCGTCGGCATTGGTGTTCCAACCGTTGAATGAGTAGCCGGCTCGGGTCGGAGCCGAGGAGACAAGGACCGTGGTCCCGGTCAGGTAGGCACCTGACGCCACGTTGCTGCCGCCCTCTGAGAAGTAGGCGATCGAGCTCTCGTTGTTCGGGGTCCAGATCGCGTAGAGCGTGACGTCCGCAGTGAACGTGAGCACGCCTCCTCGGGCGTAGGCATCACCCGAACCGTCCGCTGCGGTGTTCCATTCACCAAAGCGATACCCATCGAGGGTGGGGCCTGCCGACACGGTGACCGTGGTTCCAACGAGCCCAGTGGCACCATCTACCGATGTCCCGCCTCGGCTGTCATAGGTCAGGGCGACCGTGGGGTTGGCCGTCCACTGTGCGAAGAGCGTGGTGTCAGCGCTGCCCTGGAGGGCGAAGCTGTCGCCCGCCGCATAGTTCGTCCCGGTGCCGTCAGCAGCGGTGTTCCAGCCGCTGAAGGTATACCCAGCGCGCGTCGGGCCACCAGTCAGCGTGATGCTGGTGCCATCGAGCCCGCTCTGGGAGCCGACGGCCGAGCCGCCTTGGCTGTCATAGCTGACCGTGTCAGTCCGGTTGGCCGTCCACTGGGCGTACAGGGAGAGGTTGCGCACGCTCAACGTGTGGACGTCACCAGCGGCATAGCTGGACCCCGAGCCATTGGCGGCGGTGTTCCACCCAGCGAAGGTGTAGCCGGCGCGGGTGGGACCGGAGGCGATCACCACCGTGGTCCCCTCGAGGCCCGTCTGCGGGCTGACGTTACTGCCGCCTTGGCTGTAGTACGTCACCGTGTCGGTGCGCTTCGGGGTCCAGGAGGCGTAGAGGGTCACGTCGCCACTGAACGTGTACGTCGAGCCAGGAGCATAGGAGGAACCTGTGCCATTGGGGAACGTGTACCAGTTGGCGAATGTGTAACCGGCGCGAGTGGGTGCCGAGGCGATCGTGGTCGTGGTGCCGTCGAGTCCGCTCTGCCCGCTGACTGCGGTGCCGCCCTGGCTGTCGTAAGTGAGCGTGTCGGTGCGGTTCGGCGTCCACTGGGCGTAGAGGTCGATGCTCGCAGCGTTCAGGCTGAGGGTGTCTCCGGAGTGGTAGGTGGTTCCGGTACCGTCCGACAGCGTGTTCCAGCCGGCAAAGGTGTAGCCGGCGCGGGTGGGAGCCGCCCTGACGGTGACCGTGGTTCCGTCAAGGCCACTCTGCGAACTGACCGCAGAGCCACCCTGACTGTGGTACGTGACGGTGTCCGTGCGGTTCGCCGTCCACTGGGCGTGCAGGGTGGCGTCGCCATTCAGGGTGTAGGTAGCACCAGCGGCGTAGGCGGTACCCGTGCCCCCGGCATTCGTGTTCCATCCGTTGAAGGTGTAGCCGGCGCGAGAGGGGCCGGAAGCGACGGTGAGCGTGGTTCCCTGCAGGCCACTGCCAGAGCTCACGCCGGAGCCACCATGGCTGTTGTAGGTCAGGGTGTTCGTGGCATTGGGAGTCCACTGGGCGTAGAGCGTCGCATCACCTGCGAGGGTGTAGGTGGCGGAGGGAGCGTAGGTCGTGCCCGTGCCGTCGCTCGAGGTGTTCCAACTGCTGAAGGCGTAGCCCGCACGGGTCGGCGCTGCCGCAACCGCCACGGTCGTTCCCTGGAGGCCGCTCGAGGAGCTGACCGCCGTGCCACCCCGGCTGTCATAGCTCAGGGTGTTGCTGGCGTTGGCCGTCCACTTGGCAAAGAGGGTGGCGTTGCCACTGAGCGTGTAGCTCGATCCAGCGGCATAGCTGGTACCGGTACCGTCGGATGCGGAGTTCCATGCGACGAAGGTGTACCCGGCCTTGGTCGGTGCGTTGGCCACGGTCACGGTGGATCCGTCGAGTCCGTTGGTCGAACTGACGGCAGAGCCGCCCTGGCTGTTGTAGGTCAGGGTCACGGACGCGTTGGCGGTCCACTGGGCGTAGAGGGTGATGTCACCCGTCAGGTTCAAGCTGCTACCAGCCGCGAAGCCGGTGGCGCTGCCATTGGCGGCGGTGTTCCAGCCGGTGAAGGTGTAGCCACCTCGGGTTGGGCCGTTCGCCACTGTGACGTCCGAGCCGTCGAGTCCGGTGGTGGCGGAGACGGCCGACCCCCCCTGGCTGTCGTAGGTCACGGTGTCAGTGCGGTTCGGCGTCCACTGCGCGGTGAAGGTCACGTTGGCCGAACCCATGGTGTAGGTATTGCCCGCCGTGAAGGTCGAGCTGCCGTCATTCCAGCCCCCGAAGGTGTATCCAGGCTTGACAAGCTGACCACCCGAAGCGACGGTGAAGTTGGTGGCAGTGCCGACCGAACCCTGGGTGGGAACGACGCCCGACGCACCATTGGCTTGGTAGGTAACGGTGTAGAGGGTCCCTGCGCTGACCGTCAGCGTAACGGTCGCCGTGTTGGTCGTCCGTCCGCTCGAGTCGGTGGCGGTGTAGGTGAAACTATCCGAACCGGAGTAGCCGTTGACCGGAACATAGGTGAATGAACCGTCCGAGTTCAGCGTCACGGTTCCGTGTGATGCATTGGCGGTTCGCGTCACAGTCATCCCGTAGCCGTTGTCGTTGGGAAGCACGCCGCTTGCTGCAGCAATCGTCAACGTCTGGTTGGTCGAAGCTCCATAGGCGTCGTTCACGGCGGTGGGAGTCTCGAACGGACTGCTCGCCGACTTGCATGCTGCACCATCGTTGTTGCTGGTCACGGTACCGGTTGCAACCTTCGTCGCACTCGGCGAGCTGCCGGTGTAGCCGGTGACCTTGTAGATGTTGCCGCTCTGGTTATTGCTGAAGTACAGGCTGTCCGATCGGTCCGACCAAGTTGCTCCGAAGATGGTCCCGTCATTCGGGGACGCACCGAGGCTGAGCCCGGTCACGGTCGCAGTGGTCACCACGCCGCTCGTGGCATTGATGCTGTAGAGGGTCGAACCAGAAAGCCCATAGAGCTTGCCGTTGAGCCAGCCGATATCGCTCACTGCAACCTGCGTCGCAGCGCCATTCTTCGTGAGGTTGATCAGGCTCGCAACATTGTTCGCAACGTTGATGCTGACCAGGCTGCCTGTCGTCAGGAATGCAATGAGGTGGCCGGCGTTGTCCATGTCCGCCGCCGTGAACAGACTGCCCGTGGCCCCTGGAGCGATCGTCACACCAGTGGGGGTCCCGAGGTCCGTCACACTGCCATCGCTAGCAACCTTGAGCAGCTTTGGCGTTGAGTTCGCAGTCGGCGTCTTGACGCCGTAGATGTAATTGTCGAGCACGTTGAAGCCAAGAGCGTTGTAGGCGCCGCCTCCATAGGAAGAGCCGATGCTCGTGTAGACGTTCGTCACCGGATTCAGGATCTTCAACTGTGATTGGATGACCTGATAGAAGCCCGGCGAGCATTGGAAGGGCTGCCCCGATCCAACGGCTCCAGCCACCTCGGGGGTGAACGTCGCTGCGGTCAAGGTCATCGCTCCAGCTGCGGCGATCGCAGAGAACGTTCGAATCACTCGGTTGATCATTGTGGCTCCTTCAAAGTTCCACCATGGACGGGGACCTAGTGATGTTAGGCACAACGTCGGGACGACCGCAAGCATCCTTTCGGTTGCTCCCAGTGGCTCTTGATCGCAAGGAAGGGCCGGCGCACGAGCATCGGTCTCCACCATGCTCAACGGCCGGCATGGTTGACGCACACGCAGTGCCGGTCTAGCCCTTCCGCGCAGAGTCACGAGTCTTCCTCGACGCCTCCACAAGAGCAGCCGTCTCACTGGCGCTCGCAGTTCGAATCGGCCACACGACTTGGGTGGAGGCGCAGTGGCCGGCCTAGGCACCCGTGCCATTTCATCGCATCAGACGCGGGGAGGTTCCACATGGCCAGCGAGCCTGACATCGATTGGCCTCATCCCGCCTCGGACCTTCGCCGCCCGGCTCGAGGAGATCAGACAGCAGCACCAAGATGGCGCCCGCCGCATGCGTCCGACCTGCGGGTGTGACTCCCAGCACGGTTGTCGTCGGAGGGGTCTGCCCCAACTTCAGTTGACTCCGTTTGGTTGCGTGGCTCACGCTGCGTTGGCAAAGCTGTAGGTGGTCTCCTATTCGATTGGTGTGAGCTTCTCGAGCTCTCGCTGGCGGAGCCGCCCCTTGGATTCCGCAGCGACACCACACGCAGAACACCCGGTTCTCGACTCCGATCGCTCGAGGTGAACCCGGATCGGACCGTCCTCCACGTCGTCGATGCCGAGGACGGTGACGGCGGGCAAGCCCACCAAGAGCTCGCACATGCGCATAGGGTTTGATTCCAAGGGGGGCTCTCCATCTCTCTTGGCGTTAGACACCTTCAGATTGGCGGGCCTCCGTGCTTTCTCAGTGGACCCCTGGCTGAACTACCCCCACTCATTTCCGAAGTCCGGGATACTCCGATCGGTGCTCGATGACCACCATCACTGCTCGCTCACGCAGCTCCGGGGAGTAGCTGGTGTTCCTTGCCATGGCTCAATCCTCTCAAGGGAAGAAGCCTCCACGAGATCCGTTGTGATCCAGGATCAAGACGACTGCGGTGACGATGGTCAAGATGGCCGAGCCCGTCGCTCAAGGTACGACTCCGTTCAGAGCCATCGGCCCGCGGCTGCCTACCGGACGCGCCGCCGGGTTCAGAGTGTGTTGCGAAAAGAATTTCCCAAACTGCTGAATTTTATTCTACTTGTGGTGATAAAACTTCTCTATGAAGTCTCGTGCGCTCAGAAGTGGTGGCGGACACAACGCAATGGTTGCTGTCCTCATCGCTGGTTCAGCGCTCCTCCCGGCGAGCCTCTTCAATGGATTGGCCTCTGTCGGGGCGGCGACCAGAGGACCGACCTACGGCATCGTGCAACCTCGCGACCTGCTCCCAACCGGATCCTCGATCGAACGTCAAGTTCCGCGATCCGCAGAAGTCACCGGTTCGCTCGGCCTCGAGCCAAGAGACCCTGCTGCGCTGGCGAGCTTCGCCCGCTCGGTCTCGATGCCCGGGAGTGCCACCTACGGCCAATACCTCGCCCCAGGCGCATTTCGGGAAGCATTCGGGCCGACGGACGAGATGGTGGCCACAGCGACGGGCTATCTCCTCAGCCGAGGTCTGCGACCCACGGTGAGCGCGAACGGCCTGCTCGTGTCCTTCCAGGGCTCCGTGCATCAGGTCGAGACGGCCTTCAACACCTCGCTCTCGCTGGTGCGACTGCCCTCGGGTCGCCTGGCGCGGACCACGACCAGCGCGGTTCGCCTGCCGTCGTCGCTCGCATCAATCGTGTCCGGGGTCTCCGGCCTCAGCACGGTCGAGCGGGCCACGAGCCAGCTCCGCCACAGCGGCATGGCGCCGGTGGTGCCGGCAAGCCAGGGCGCGTCCGCCCGGCTCGGGGTGAGCGGGACGATGCCCTCTGCGCTGGCCCCGAAGGCCTGCCCTGAGGCGAAGCTGGCGGCCCGAGGTGGTGGTCCGAACCACCTGCCCAACCCCCAGGGGCTCACCGACCAGCAGATCGCCAGCGCCTACGGAGCCAACGGGCTCTACGCGGTCCATGCCAACGGTGCAGGCCAGAGGATCGCTCTGCTTGAGCTTGAGCCGTTCGTGCCGTCGAACATCTCAGTCTTCTCGAACTGCTACTTCGGCACGGACCTCTCGAGCAACGTGATCGTCCACCGAGTTCGCGGCGGCGTCGATCCCGGCACGGTCCCATCGGGTGAGGCGGACATGGACATCGAGAACCTTCTGGGGGTTGCTCCGGGGGCGAAGGTCGATGTCTACGAGACCGGATCGACTGGCGGCGTCGTTAACGGGTACAACAGGATCGTCCAGGACGATCGCGACAAGCTGATCTCGACCAGCTGGGGAATCTGTGAGGGCCAGACCGGACGGGGTCTCACGGCCATGGAGAACACGATCTTCGAGCAGGCCGCCGCCCAAGGCCAGACAGTGATCGCTGCCAGTGGGGACCACGGCTCGAACGACTGCGCCGACACACCGAGCCAGCTCACAGTCGACGACCCGGCCTCGCAACCCTTCGTCATAGGTGCCGGGGGTACAACCATTACGTCGAGCAAGCGCCCTCCCACCGAGATGGCCTGGAATGACGGTACCTACGGAACCGGCGGGGGCGGGATCTCCACGTTGTGGCCGCAGCCCGCCTGGCAGAACCCAGCGGTGATACCGGGGGTGGATCGAGCAAGAACCCTGGGAGCGGCCCGCGCTCTGGCGATCTCCCAAAGGGCGACCCACCTCGGCGCCTTCTGCGGAGCTCGCTTCAATGGGGCTGGTGGGACCCCATGCCGACAGGTCCCAGACGTGTCGATCCAGGCCGATCCCGGAGTCGGGGGCATCACCGTCTTCTACGCCGACTGGGGCGGCTGGACCACCGCCGGCGGCACGTCGTCTGCGGCGCCGCTGTGGGCGGCTCTCCTTGCCGACGCCGCCTCGTTGCCGACCTGCAGCGGAGGGCTCGGCTTCGTGGCACCGAAGCTCTACGCCATCGCCGCGTCCCCGTCGACGAGGGCGCTGGCCTTCAACGACGTGACCAAGGGCACCATCGACCAAGGCTCCAACCAGGGACTCTTCCCCGCGACGGCTAGCTATGACATGGCGACCGGCCTCGGGACGCCCATCATGACGGCGGGTGACGGGGGGATCGGGCTGGCGGCGCTGCTCTGTGGGTCGTTGACCACATCGGCTCCAGTCGTCGCCAATGTCTCCGACGGTTATCTCAACGCAGCTGGCGCGCTCCGCTCCGAAGTCCATGGCGTCGGCTTCGGGTCCGCAACGTCACCGGCGATCGCCTCTGTCCAAGTCGGCGCAGTCCGCCTTGCCCCGCAGACAACCCCAACATCGACCGGATTCGTTGTGCGGTCGTCGACGTTGCTTTCGATCGTCGTCTCCTCCTCGCAGATCGTCCAGCTGTCGCCCGGGGCGACCACCGGTGCTGGCGATCACACGGTGGTGGTGTCGACGACCACGGGAACCTCGAGCGATGCCACCGTGAACGCTGTCCTGCACTACGCCCCTCCCGGGCCAAAGGGCTACCCAACGCCGAGCATCTCGGGCCTCGCTGCCTCCGGGGGGGCAAAGTCCGGCGGCCAGGCGATCACGATATTCGGCTCAGGGTTGACTGGGGCGACCAGCGTCACATTCGGTGGGGTTCCTGCCTCGTCGTTCACCGTCCTTGAATCGACGATGATCGCTGCTACCGCGCCCGCATACTCCGGAGTCACGGCCTGCGTGCCCACCGGCAGCGACCCTGCCACCGACCTCTGTCAGGTCCACGTGACGGTGACGGGACCCGGCGGCTCATCGCCGACCCAGAAGATCACCCTTCCCGCCGCCAGCGAGACGGATGGCTGTGGCTGTGAGGCGACGCCGGGCCTTGACGAGTTCGACTACCTTGCTGCTCCGGTTGTCACGAGTGTGCGGGCGAACGACGACCCGTTGGGTTACGCCGGAACCGGAGGGGGATCGATCCTGACCGTCCGTGGGACGGGCATCGGCCCCTTCGCGATCGTCGGCGCGTCCTTCGGTGGGTCAATCTCGATCGGGTCCAGGGCGTCCGGGGTCCTGCCGGTCGACGCCACCACCGCCCTTGTGATTGCCCCGCCGCAGCAGCAGACGATCCAGCCGTTCACTATGGGGGTCCAGGTGGCGACGCTGGCCACCTCTCCCACGGTCGATCCCAGCGTTGCGGGCTACGTCCTCAGCAACGTCGGGACCTTCTCCTACGCGGGCGTACCGACGTTGGGGTCACTCTCGGCAACGGTAGGGCCGGCTTCTGGGGGGACGCCGGTGACGATCTCGGGCAAGGGTCTCGATCCGGTC
>Ga0209499_1002233_pt1 | contig 12557 bp, 25 predicted proteins | sample C_130208_EF_Meta_FD_187306 | JGI IMG/M metagenome (GOLD analysis project Ga0209499, IMG submission 187306) | Freshwater microbial communities from Lake Croche, Canada to study carbon cycling - C_130208_EF_MetaG (SPAdes) (version 2) | ecosystem: Environmental > Aquatic > Freshwater > Lake...
GTATCCAACTGAGATGCACCAGTTTAACTGGGGACGACTTGTTCTGGATGAAGGCCATGAAATTCGAAGTTCTTCATCTAAAATTTATGCGAGTGTAAAGACTCTTGTCAGTCAGAATCGATGGATTATTTCTGGTACACCCGTTTATAATTCTATGAATGACTTTGTTGCATTATGTGGTTTTCTTGGGATTCCAGGTTCACTTGTTCAGGGAATGACGACCCGAATTAGAGATGTATATGTTCTTCGACGGACAAAGCAGGATGTTGCCGAGTTTAATAAGCGTCTCGAACTTCCTCCATGTGATTTTCAGAATGTAGAGCTTGAAATGTACCCAGAGGAACTGCGTCTCTACAAAGAGGTTTATGAAAAGTCTCAAGATACTATTCGAGAAATTTTCCAACAGAATAATTCCGGGATGCATGCGATGCATGTCCTAGAGTGTCTTCTTCGAACACGACAGGCTATGATCTTACCCCAGTTGTACATTAATGGTGTTGCTAAAAAGAATGATGAAATTCCAGAGCTATGGGAAGGTAGGTCTAAGAAAATGGAGACGTTATTTCAGCTTATCAGTACACACCCAAAAGAAAAAAGTCTTGTGTTTTGTCAGTTTGTAGAGGAGATGAATTTCATAGAAGAGTCCTTGACTAATAGAGGACACTTGGTATTTAGGATTGATGGGTCAGTAGATCAAGCAACGCGAGTGGAGAGACTTGATCTCTTCAAAAAGAGTACACAAGTCTGTGTATTTATTATTCAGATTAAATCAGGTGGACAAGGTCTCAACTTACAAGAGGCAACTCGGGTATACATAACAACACCATCATGGAATCCAGCGACGGAATTACAGGCTATTGCGAGGAGTCACAGGACGGGACAATGCCACAAGGTTGTGGTTAGGAAGCTAATTTACACTGGGACGGAGGAGCTGCCTAGTATAGAGGAGGCGATGATGGCGCTACAGGGACACAAGGCGCTGATTTGTTCAGAGGTTCTGAATGATCCTAGAATAGCTGGTCAAATACCAGAGTGTAGTAAAAAAATTGCTGGACTAACTATCCGGGAGATTAAAAAGATTTTCCATGTGTAACATAAATGACATTTGAAAAAACAATTGGTTCGCGCGAGGAAGTTTTTAGAGGGATTGCTGAAAAAACCACGTATGGTAAAGATGCACTCTTTAAAAAAGATATAGTCTATCGTCCAGATTCTAGTGGTCTCTCTTATAAAAGTAAATATAAAGTCCAGCACGTTCCTCCCCACCTTAAAGAGTGGACCAAGGCGGTCAAAAAAGCTAAGAAGAAACTGGGTATTGAAAAAGGTGAGATGGCACTTGTAAAGGGTAAACTTGCGACACAGGCTAGAAAATTTTTCAGCGCGTAAAAAAAATAATATATTTAGATATTAAATGGTTGCTACAAATTTTCTTGATCTTAAACGCCGCCGCATCCACCGAACAGTTGCACCCAGTGGAAAACGTGTTTATCACGTTAAAACCGAGAATGGTAAAGTATATGGTAACAAGGCTACATTTCGCAAAGGTAAAACTGGAACACGTACTACTCGCATTGGCAATCCAATGAAAGTTCCAAATGCTATTCGCCGTCTCATGTAAGAATAAAATATTTTTATTTAATAAATGGTTGTTGATGCATCTCCTACAAAGTTTCTCGATGTGAATAAACGTCGTATTCGTGTAAGTGAAAACGGTGCTTTTTTTATTAAAAAAGCTGGTAAGCGTGTATATGGAAACAAGGCGGCTTTTAGAAAAGTTGGATCTCGTACAACAAAGATTGCAAGTCCAAAGAAGGTTCCACATGCTATTCGTAATAAATTGACTCTATCAAAACATGAAGCAACGATGGATGGTATTAGTCACTGGTACCATCACCTTTTTACACACTTTGGATGGATGATTCTTGCAAAGGCAAAAGGAAACAAGTCAAAAGTTCGTATGTACAAGAAGAGTATCAGCGAACTTTTAAAAACAATCGAGCATACTATTCCAGAGTATCAAGAGAGTAACCGAAAACGTGATTTAAAAATTCTTATGAAACATGTTGAAGTTCTTAAAGTACATTCTAAAATGCTTTAAACAAAAAGACGCTAATAGTAATAATGGCTGATAACCTTATTAAATTATCAATTTTGGAAAATATAGAACCAGGGCAAAAGTTATCATTCTATTACGGTGATATAACTGTTGTTAATAAGGTGAGTAGAATTAGTAGATGGATATCTGGTAATAATAAAGATGTTACACTTTCAGAGATTTCAAAGATTATCGACATAGCTATGATCTGTAATACACCTATAGATCAGAAAGTTGTAACATCTCTTGAAAATATGAAGGTTACATATCAGACATCAAAAAGTATGGTTAAAAGTTTATCGGATTTACAAGAAAAAATTATAAAGTACATGACTAATACATAGTACTATAATATAATCTCCTAATTTCATTGGATACTTGTTCCATATCGTTGTTTGATGTTTTTTTAACAATATCATAGACTATATTAGCCAGTTGCTCATCGGAGTGAATACGTGATTCTGGAAGCGTCTTTGCGTAGACTGTCATTTCACGTACACGACTCGCAAGAGAATGATCCATTATTTTATATAATTTGTATTTCTTTATATAAAATAATGTACTATATAAATGGATAAAAAATTACGCAATGTTAAAAAATTACTCAATAACGCACAAATCCCATGGGCTGTTTCGGGAAGTATGGCTATGAAATTATATGGCAATAAATATGGAGTTAATTTAGGTGGTCGAACACCTGCTAATCTTGATATTGTTGTAAATAGAAATAATGTAAGAAATGCGTACACCTATTTATACAATAAAGCGAATAAAAATAATCGCAGACCATTTGCAACTATTTCAAGGAGTAATAGAAAAAATAGATTTGATCTATCACCATTTGACATTTTAGTTGCAAAATCAGCTCTTGCACCTAATATAGATGAATATGTCAATATAAATGGAGTACCAACTGTACCATTTAACAAATTAATACAGTATAAAAGGGCTATACTTTCAAACATACCAAATAAAAAGGCTGAAAATAATCTTAAATTACTTGAAAAAATTCAGCTCAAAAAGATTAAAAATGTCATAATCCAAAGAATAAAAAAAAGTTTTGTGTCTCCACCTCGTAAAAGTCCTTCTTCGTCAAGGTCTCCTAATAGATCACCGTCATCGTACAGAACACCATCGCCTCGTAAAAGTCCTTCTTCGTCAAGGTCACCATCGTCGTACATAACGCCATAAAAAAGTATTTTATATAATAAATGAACAAGTTGTACATAATAAACTCATTGGCTACACTTGAAAAGATTAAGCGTGGACAAAAGATTGCAGTATACAAAGACAAGATTGCTATAATTGAAAATCCATATAGAATTGTTAGATGGTTATCAGGTAATAATAGGCATACTACACATGTACATATAACTGAAATAATTGATAATGCCATAGCAATGGATGTTCCTATTAGTTTAAAAATTGTAAATTCTTTGGAACAACTTAAATCAACTTATAAAAGGTACAGTATATTTGTAAAAGGCATGACTGATTTACAAACAAAAATTATAGATGAAAATCGTGATGGTGTTGTTATATCACTACTAAGATTACTCATTAAACAAACGAATCAAGGAAAAGAAGAGTTGGCTCTACATTTGAAAGTAAATAATCATCAAAACAATTGAATAGCACAGTTCCATGTTCATCAATAATAGTTCCATCCACCATGTTGATAAATGTATCATCTCCAATTCTACCAGTTGAAGAATCAAACTGTATAGGATATTTTCCAATATAAATTTCTCTTGAAACACTGAGTAGATAGGTATCAAGTTGTTTGGGAATGTATGGATCACTTTCACACGCAGGACTCAAGAGTTGACGACCCAAAATAACTTGACATTTTTTATTATAAATCTCACTGATAGTACCCATTAGAAATTTAGTGTATTATTTCTTTAAGATTTAAAAAAATAAATAGTGATATATCTATGAAATATGCTATACAGTTACCATGTACAAGTTTTAGTTCTATATTATTACCACTTTTAAAACTAAAAAAAAAATTAAATATTAGATATGGTACAGAAGAAAATGGACATTTTAAAGGTGTTTCATATTATAATGTTGAAAAAAACATAGAAGATATACTTTTAAATATAATACCAGAAGTATATAGAAACAAATTTAAAGTCTTGTTAATGATTATAAATCGAAATGAAATACCACCACATATTGATAGTAATGCACTAGTAGTTATTAATTTATATTTAAAAACATGCGGAAATACTATTACAACATTTTATACAGAAAATCCTGATGTACCATCAGATGTGATAAAAATAAAAAATCAAACAGATGGCTATATACTCGATGATAAAAATCTTATTGAAACATGTTCATTTATGGCAAAAGAAGATGAAGCATGGATCTTGAATGTAAAAAAACCACATTCAGTCAAGTGTCAAGTAAAAAATGAATTACGAATAGCATTTACACTATTGTCATTTACACTTTCATACGAAGATACACTAAAAATATTTAATATTCCTCTTTAAAAATGTGTTTTAAAAATACTCTGGTTATAAATAAACTATTAATAAAAAAAAAATGAATTCTTTTGAAGAATCTATATTTAGATTAATTCAAGATGATAACAAAGAAAATATACCACCACGTAAAATTCAAAAAAATAAGGTGTTAAAAGATGAGGTACTTGTGTTAAAAGATGATAGACTACGTATATTAAAAAGTATGCGATAATTTTTTAAAAATTCAAGTTTATAAAAAATGTGTTTTAAAAGTACTCTGGTTATAAATAAAATACTAGTAAAAAGAACAAGAAGATGCCTTTCATACTTGATCTCGAGACGCGTGAGATTACCCAGATTTATACCATTCCAAGATGGTGGAAAAGTGCATCTTTTGACATTAAGCGTCTTGTCAGTGATCAGAATCCACATGATATTGAATGGGAGTATTGTCCATCGTGGGGTATAATAAATAATCTAGAGACTCTTGTCATAGTCCAGACTCGTGATATGGCTTATGATATCGAGTATTATACTCGCGGAGGAGGTATTCTCAAGTGGGTACCCGCATGCTATCCAGCAAATCTAATTTTTTAGATTTCTTTTTTAAAAAGGCCCTTTTAAAAAAGAAATGTCTAATTTATACTTTGGTATTAAATAAACTACTAATAAAGATGCCTTTTATAATTGATCTTGAGACACGTGAGATTACAGAGATGCTATCATTCCCTATGTATGCATGGTTAGAAAGTGCATCTTTCAATATCAAGGGAACTAATAACACTCTTGATATTGAAGGACATATCAACAAGGCGGAAACATTTATTATTGTCAAGACGCGTGATATAGCATATGATGTTAGACATTATATTAAACGCGGTGGAAAATGTGTGAGGTAATTTTTAAAAAATATAGATTTTAAAAAAACGTGTCTCAGATATGTCTAGGTACTAAATAAACTATTTATAAATGTCTCATGAACCTGTATACTATGGTGATTTGGAACAGACTTTCATTACTGATGAACAGTACATGTCAAACATGATTTATAGATATCCACAATTTGATTCTATTTTATCAATCAAAGAAATTGAATGTCTATCGGATTATCTACAAGTTCCGTATGATATTCGAATTGTGTTTTGTCAAGTAACCAAGGATCTTCCAGTAGATATTCAGCGCGTTATATTTGAATTGTTTACGGATTAATTTTTAAAAAAGTATCTTTAAAAAATAAATGTCTAAAAAATAAATACGATGTATTGTCCAATATGTTTAGATGATATTACCGTTAATTTGTCTTCTGTAGTCACGTGTTCTCATACATTTCATAACGCATGTATAAAAGCATGGAAATTACATGGTGGTCTAAATTGTCCCATGTGTCGTATAAACATGGTTCCTTTACCATATTCATTATTTGAAAAACTTATTTCTTTGTGTAGACTTCACAGATAATTTTATTGTATAATGATAAATGGCAAGCGTGGTTGGTAAAGTTGGTCTACAATTCGCAAAGAGATATGGTACTAGTCTTGCTAAAAACTATGCACGAAAAACAGCGGATGAACTGAAAGAACGTGCTATTCAGCATGCAAAACAAATGGCGGATGAACTGAAAGAACGTGCTATTCAGCATGCAAAAGAAATGGCGAGTCAGTTGGTAAATCAAGCTAAAGCTAGAGCTGCACAACATGCCAGAAACGTGCAGAATCAAGTTCAAAAGGCTATAACTAGACAGAGGAATGCCCAAGCGGTGACAGCTGCAGCACTTGCTGCACAAGTTAAAAAAACTCAAAACAATGCCAAGATTGCGGCTAATCAACAAGCTAGGAAAGTCATAAACAATGCCAAGATTGCGGCTAATCAACAAGCTAGGAAAGTCATAAACAATGCCAAGATTGCGGCTAATCAACAAGCTAAAAAGATTGCAAATAACGCAAAGATTCTTGCCAATCAACAAACTAAAATTGCAAATAATGCAAAGATTCTTGCCAATCAACAACAAGTTGTCTAAAGAATTGATTCTTTAAAATAGTAAATGAGTGATCGTATAGAACAACTTGTATCTATTCAACATGATGCACTTGAACTGTTTCGCAAGAAAAATGCAGATTATGGCGACGCATTTGCAAAACACGGTCTAATAGGTGTCTTGGTAAGAATAGAAGATAAAATACAAAGAGCATTGTCCATATCAAAGTCCAGTATATCACTTGTAGAGGATGAGTCTCTAAGAGATACACTTCTTGATTTACATAATTATGCAGCAATGGCTCTTATGCTCGTAAAATAATAATATTTATGTATATAAATGCACAAGATTGAGAGAATATCATTATGGGTTTTGCTTGTGCTTGTTATTTTTTTCTTGTTTTTTAAACAGACAACATCTGGGTTTACTATGGCAAGTAATAGTATATCTTCTCTAGCCGAATTAGAGGGACTAGACCCAGAAATTAAAAGTCTGTATGCAATTTATATGACACCGATTTCAAAAGCTTATACAGATAAAGCCAATTCCGAATGGAAATCATTACCTAGACAGCAGAAGGATGCCATTGTTGCTAATATGAATTTATTTAGTAAAGAAATGGTTAAAAATATTAATGCAGCTCCAAGTGCATCTGTAGCAGCTCATCCAGCTACTCATGCTGAGACTATTTCAAAAATTACTAATAACGTGAGTGCATCAGGTGGTGGCACTGCATCAGGTGGTGGCACTGCACCAGGTGGTGGCACTGCACCAGGTATGGGTATGGGTGGACCTATAGAAGAGCATGCTGTTAATTACCCTATAGCAAGAACTATGACAGCGACAAGTAACCCTGCACCGGTTTCTGTTAATAATGTTACATCATCTGATTTTTTCATGAGTTTAGTTGGGCATGCATGCCGTAATGCCATAGGAGCAGGTGAATTTTCTAAAGGTAGTCCTATTAAAGGTGTATCTTTAGAATCATGTAAGACTACGTGCCGTACAGATAACACGTGTAATGGTATATCATACGAGGATAATTCGGGTGGTGCTGGCACAGCTGGAGATTGCTGGGTTTATAATGGTGTAGGACCTTATATAGGTACCGGAACTCATAATGAAACATGCTACGGTTACCCAGGACACAGTGGAGGACCCATTAAAGCAGCAGCTATTTCAGCACCCCCAGTTAATAAAGTAGCAACTATTTCAGACCTAGCATGCGTTCCAGCTGGAAAGATGCGCATTGAACCCGGGCCTCCATGCTGTTCTAATAGAATGATTGGAACTACTCGTGTATGTGCTTAATAGGTGTCTCATTTAAAAAATCAGTTACATGGATACATGCAACTGAATAAATTAATACGGTATACACCGTGTCCCACCCGGTTCCTATAGCCTTGACGGTTCTAACTTGTTTTATTGACCACGCATCAGCTTTTTCAAGTGAATAAAATGGCTGTTGGTACTCATAATTACCATTTGCATAGACTCTACACATATAAACCATTCTTATTTATTAACTTCGTGAATGTTTAACTGAGTTGCACTTGGATCAGTCTGCGTTGTCCACTTTGGTCTCCATATTTCAGATATCAGATGATCACACTTTAATCCATAATATTTCCAAAATATCCTTCTATATAGAGCTTCTTCTTTTGTAAGTGGTACATTGTGACCTTTGGTTTTTACTTTAATCTCTTCAAACTCTTTATCGGAAATTTCCTTTTCGGCAAAGGCTTTTACTGCTTTTACCCATGCGTACCCAACTGCATCACTCATCCCATTCTTCTGTCGCCAAAGAATTTCATCTGGAAGGTACCCTTCAAATGCTTTTCTAAGATAATGCTTTTCAATACCATTCGGAGGAATCAACTTGAGAGACTGATCTATCATCATACCTGCTTCAACTACATTGATATCTAAAAAAGGAACTCTCAATTCAAGTCCATGTGCAGATATACATCGATCTGCGCGAAGACCATCAAATTGATGAATAAGACGTAACCTTCTTGTATTTTCTGCTGTAAATGATTCTACATCTGGAGCATAGTGAAAGTATAGATACCCGCCAAATAGTTCATCACTTCCTTCTCCAGAAAGAATAACTTTACAATCTGTGTGCTCTGAAATATATTTTGAAAGCAACCACATTGGAACACTTGCTCGAACAGTTGTTGTATCATATGATTCAAGACTCCATATTACATTTTCAATATTGGCAAGTCCTTCTTCTACATTGAAACGAAACTCTGTATGATCAGAGTCAAGATACTTTGCCACAACCCTTGCCGCCAGAACATCTGGACTATCTTCTATTCCAACTGAAAATGTCTTCATTTTCTTTTTTAAAAATCTATTTGCAATTGATACAACAAGACTGCTATCAAGACCGCCTGATAATAAAAATCCAAGTTCTCGATCTGTATTATCAACCCTTGTTCGAACAGCTTCTATCATTACGCGTTTTATATCCCACGTGTAATCATAATAACATGTAAATGTATTAGCCTTGGAATCATACACGTGTCCAGGTGGAAAAATTTCAATTTTAGAATTAAATTGTAAAAGAGCTTTTGCCTCGCTGGCAAATGCAGTGACTGTATCATTTATTGTATAAAACAAAGGTCTGATACCTAAAGGATCTCTTGATGCCTGTATGGTAGTACCATCTGAATAACAAAATGCAAATTCACCCAATAGTCTCTTTGAAGTTTCAAATATTCCAGTTGTTTCAACAAGTGGCAAGATACATTCACAATCGTTATGACTATTTGAAAATAATTTATGATTATAAATTTCACCATTACATGCTAATATACCAGTGCTAGACTTGAATGGTTGCATTCCATTCCCTGATACATCATTAATGGCAAGTCTTGTAAATTCCATGGTACAGTTTCCAAGTTGATCATTTTTCCTGTCATCTGGCCCCCTATGATATAAAGAGCCAGTCTCATAAGAAGATTCATATGGACTGAGTATACAAACTATACCACACATTGGTTATCAAATGTCTTTAAACTTTAAATATACAAAAAGAGGAATTATCATAGGGACTGCTCCCCAAAATGCGGACCAAAAATAATTGAGATGTTGATAGTATCCTTTTAGACTTGGAAAAATTATAAATTTTCTAAAAATAAAATCAAGAATAACACCATATATAGCTAGATACATATAGTTCAATGGAAGATTCAATACATCTAAATAAATTATATAAAATAAAGTCATCATACCTCCTGCTATAAATAAAGACTCTGTCGTGCCATGTTGTTTAAAATACTCCTTGAGACCCCATCCAGTTGGTCCCCCCATGTTTAATTTTTTTGTTGCAATTTGTAGAGAAGCATCACCTACAAAACCAGCTATAAAGGCGGAACTGACAACATCCATTTATATATTAACTATTTTTAATTTTTAATAGAGGAAGGAGGAGCTGGTAATAATTGAGGAGATGCTTCCATACCCATAAGCTGTTCAATTTTATTTTTCATAAAAGACATTGGAGTTCGTACAGCGTTGTATGTATTTTCTACAAATACAGCGTGATCACGAACTCGTGAACAATCTGATTTAACAATACAAAGATGTTCTTCAATTGTATCTAATCTCATAGTTATGTTTTTTAAATAATCTAATATGATCTGGTGGCTACTAGTCGTCATTGTAATTCAAAAATAATAAAAATGTATACTTTATAATGCGATATGGTTCAGTAGCTCGTAAATTATTTAAATCAAGATGGAACTTACGTGGACTGGTGCAAGATCACCATGTAATTCCAAAGCAGCATCGAAATCATCCACTTGTTAAAGAACACCTTGATATAAACTCAAGTTATAATATAATAATGATGCCTACTAGGCATGGGATGAATACATTTGGAAATATTAGGAAAAATAGATTAGTCCATGGAAACTCTGGACATCAAGAGTACAACAAGTTTGTTAAACAACTACTTGATACAGCGAGATCAAATGATGAACTTCATTCAATAATGGTATATTTAAAGTACAACTGTAGGTTTGACAATATAATACCATGGGAACGAGACTTAAAAAAATAAAACATATTAATAATAAGAAACACAAGAGCAAAATGATTTTTGTTGAAGGAAACATCGGAACTGGCAAATCCACTTTTCTCACCAAGCTTTCAAGCGAATTCAAAGTTATTCTCGAACCAGTTGATGAGTGGACAAGTATGAAGAATGCAAATGGTAAAAATCTTCTTGAGGAGTTTTACACTGACCCTAAACGTAATGCCTATCTTTTTCAGTCCATTGCATTCAGATCTCGTATGAAAAACATTGTCAATCAAGAGACATGTCTGATTGAACGTTCAATTTACACAGATCGAAATGTCTTTGCCAAGACGTGTCGCGAAGATGGACTTATTGGAGACATCGAATGGAGTGATTACAATGGATGGTTTGACTGGTTAACTGAAGTATTTGATATTAAACCACATGGATTTATTTATTTGAGATGTGATCCAATGATTTCATATGAACGAATCCAGAAAAGAAAACGTTCAGGTGAAGAGACGATATCATATGATTATCTTAAAAAATTACACAAAAAACATGACGACTGGCTCCTTTACGAAGATCCAACAAAGGTTTTGATACTTGATGTTGACGAAGGATTTGAAAATAATCCAGAAAAATTAAAAGAAATGATTGATATTGTTACAAAGGTTTTTGGTGATCAATTAACATGTGCTTGATATCATGTTCTATGACACATAATTTATTATCCATTTCATGTAAAATTTCTCGAATACCTTTTTGTTCAATGGTTTGTACATCCATTTTAGTATATAAATCATTTAATTTTTCAGATTGTTTTCCAGCCTGAAAAATAAGACCACCTATAGGTATGACCAGAGGTATCATCTTTAATAAATAATCATTCATCTTTGCTACTATTTTCATATATTTTATTTATTGGTACATTGTAATGGTGTTTGACTCGAATACAATTATTAAAAAAGTTCAGTATATTACGATTGACTCTGAGTTTGTAAGTGGTACTAATAATGTATTTACAGTAAATTTTGGCACTTCTACCAGTTCAATTACATCATCAAATGCTCAAACAGGGGCTATAACTGTATCAAGTAAACAAACAAGGGGGTCGAATATTTTTATTCAGGAAATGAGAAATGTTATTGGTCTTAAACTTGTAGATTTTTATGTTACTCAAGTTGGAACATTTGAAGTTGGAAATGTAACTACCGATTCACTGGGAAACACAGTTACAACAAGTAATACAAGTACACTTGCTGTTAAATATATTGATATTCTCTGCCCGGATCTACCAGATGTAGCACAGATTTTAGATGAGAGAAAAGGTAAAATTTTTGCAAGGATACCACTAGAAAGAGATTTTTCAGGTTCAAGTAATACAATAGTTAATGATAAACAATGGAAAACATTTAATCGACAAACTAATTATTTTAATCCATTGTCTATAAATAGACTAAATTTTCAGATGTGGGAGCTTACAGGTAATAATGTTATTGGTGGATTTGGTACATATCAACCACTTCAGCCAGATGCACAATTTTATATGGTTCTTGAAGTTACAACAGTTGATAATAGTGTAATGACTTTACCAAAAGAAGATTCTACTATAAAAGTTGTTCAAGCAATTGAATCACTTGAACAAAAATTACTGTATATGATGGATTCGTCATCTGATAAACAACCACTCTTTATCAATTCTATACCAGTAGCAGCTAAAAAAACAGATTTAAAAATTTATATCGCATTCGCATTGATTATAATATTTATGTATTTCTTTTTAAGAAATAGATCTCCAGTAGTAGCCTAATTACTGAGGAGGATCTTCAGCTAAACGCGGACCTTGTGGACCTTGTGGACCTGGTTCACCTTGTAGACCCTGTGGACCCTGGATACCAGTAGGACCCTGGATACCAGTAGGTCCAACAGCACCTTCTGCTCCATCAGCGCCCTTAGCACCTTCTGCTCCATCAGCGC
>Ga0209499_1002236_pt1 | contig 12541 bp, 13 predicted proteins | sample C_130208_EF_Meta_FD_187306 | JGI IMG/M metagenome (GOLD analysis project Ga0209499, IMG submission 187306) | Freshwater microbial communities from Lake Croche, Canada to study carbon cycling - C_130208_EF_MetaG (SPAdes) (version 2) | ecosystem: Environmental > Aquatic > Freshwater > Lake...
TCCATGTACTGGATCCATGGTACAATATGAGCCGGATTGAACAAGTTCTGGGACGCGGTATGCGCACATGTTCACATGCGCTACTACCATTTGAGGAACAGAACTGTACGATTTATTTGCATGTGTGTCGGTACCCCAAAGGCAAACAGGAAACTCTGGACGAGTATGTGTACCGAGTATTCGTGGAATCCAAGGCACATAAGATCGCGAAAGTGAAACGTACGGTCATGGAATCTGCAATGGATTGTGAACTCCAAAATGCAGTGAACAGTTTACCAGACGATTGGCGAAACCAGAAAGTACCTCAAATTCGGGCGCAGGACAAAAAGGAAATCAAACTATCTTTGGCTGAAATGTTTGCGCCGACATTTGAAGATAAGATTAGCGGACTTGTATGTCAGATAGAACCTTCAGAACCGGACATGACACATTCGCGACCATTATCGTCAATTTTGGATGTGCGCGACGAAGTATTTGACAAATTGATAAAACTGTTCAAGCAAAAACCAATTTGGAGTTTGACGGATTTATCAAAGCAGGAATTGTTGAAAGAGTATGATCCAAGTGTTGTTCAGTACTTGATTCAGAATGCTATTGATACACCTTTGAAAGTAGGTGAAGGACATTTGGAATCCAAAGGTGATTTTGTAGCGTATTCTACTGGAGAAAATCAGACGATGTTGGAGCGTGTACTTAAAAAGCAAGAACCTAAAGAGATCGCGATTTCTGATGTAGTGTTTGATGAAGAGGATACAGCAGTACCAGTACTTGAAGCAAAACGTGATGAATTACCGGACTACGTAAAAACGTTTTCTACCGAACTTCAAGATTGGTATATTGTTGACACTATGCTGACAAAATCCGAGAAGGTAGCATACTTACTTTCTGGAAACTGGGATAAACCGTATTCTAGCCCTTTAAAAACTGGAAGTATATACGTTTTGGGACTGAATCGGATATTTGATTCGGATTTAAAACCAGTAGTACCTGTAGGCGAACAGCTGGACGAGTACAAGTCCTGGAGGCGAGTACTTGAAGACAGGTTTGTAGCTCGCAAATCTGATATTTTTGCGTCAATGAAAGACGATAAACTCATTTTCAATTTGAATCCTAAGAATAACGAAGTTGAAGTTGTAGGACGTACGAAAACAATTGGAGGACAGGCTTGTGCGTCTTTTAAAGAAGAAACACTGAACAGTTTTGCGAAATGGTTAAATGGCAAAGGGTTTCCAGAACAAGCTAAAGGCAAAAAGGATAGATGTTTGTACCTAAACTTCTTGATTCGTGAAGCTGTGTTGGCAGGAAAGCAGGGTCTGTACTGGATTACGCCGGAAGAGTTTGAGGTTATAAATGAGAAAGGGAACAAGGAATTACGAGAGAAGTTACAGGCGTAAAAACGGATTTAATTAGTATTAGTTGAGTTGATATTATCAATACAGAATGGAGACTATTTACATCACACTTCCGCTCCTGCAGTTTCTCACCCGATTTTCGGGTCGCAAAAACACGCCTGGTTACGACGAGAGTCGCATGTATCACATTGCCGAGTGCAATCGTGATTTCGTGTGGACCCTAGAGTACCAGCAGGGGCTTATCAAGAGTGTTCTGACTAACGCACCCATTCCAACTATCGCCATCTGCAACAATCAAATTGTAGATGGCGGAAACCGTAGCACTACGCTACACCAGTTCGTAAACAACCAGTTCAAGGTAACTCTTGATGGTGTTGAGTACGACTATGATGGAGTTCGTGGAAACGCTGAACTCAACAACAAGTGGCTTTCGTGTCAGGTGAACCTGATGGTTACATCTAATGCGGATAATGATCAGTTTGCTGATCTATATGAGAATCTGAACAAAGGCGTGTCTCTCACGCACGGACAGAAGCTCGTTAATCGGGACCACTACCCGCTGGTGCTTATGGCACTGACAATGATCGGGCGAACAGGGGTATTTCCTCTGGCTGCGCTTCTATCCCGTGTTTGGAAGGATACTTTCAAGACTACCAAGACTCGTAGCGAGGTGACTCTGGCGTTCCAGATCATCGCATCGGCTCTCTTTGGACCGGATAACTTCCACACGAAGTTTTACAAGCATATAGAGCTGATACAGTCAACTACTGTTCAGCATATCAATGAGAAGATGGGAAATCTATCCCGAATTCTTACGATGATTGACAACGTAGATCCTGAGAACAAGATTCTACGCAAGACGAAGGCGGACATCTTCAAGCGTTTTATTGGTGGCATCATTTATGATTACCACAATATGGGCGCTGTAGATTTCCAGACCAAGTGGAACCAGTTTCTGCGTATTGCATATACTGAACTATCTCATAAACAGCTGAAGAAGCTGGTAGATGTCGGTACTTTGCGAGCAAAGGCGGAAAGCCGAATTAAGGGTTTGTCCGACAATGTGCGTGAGTACATTGCTGGGAATCTTAATATTGATGATGTTACAACTGGACAGTCGTCCGAACTAGATGAAGATTTGGAGTAAATAACCATGAAACACAAAATATAACGCCGAAAGGCAATTTTTCACAGTGAAAAACTGATAATTTATTCCTAACCGAATGAATAACAAAATGGATCCTCTGTTTGACCGTCGCGAACTTGAGAAGAAGGTCCATATTGATTCAAAGTTTCTTCAAAAAAACATGCAAGCGTCTATTCTCGCTCAGCTTAAGATGAATTATGAAGGTATTTGTTCGGCCGAAGGGTTTGTTGAGCGTAATAGTATTACGCTGGTAGATTACTCGCTGGGGCGCACGAATTACACGAAGAGCGGAGTGGATTACGATGTCAAGTTCCAAGCGGATGTATGTCTACCTCATCCTGGACAGAAACTGAAGGCGCGTGTAACAGTTCGGTCAAAGGTCGGTATTCATGCCGAAACTCCTCCTATCAAGGTTCTGATTCCTCGCGATCTTTATTTTGGAGATGAAGAGTTTGCAAAGATTGAAGAAGGTCAGGATATTGAGTTTGAAGTTGTGGGTGCGCAGTTCAAGCAGAAGGATACAGAAATCATTGTAGTAGGTAAACTTCTACATACTGTTGAGAGCGTACCTGTCCCACAAACGGGCGAACCTGAGCCTGTTCTTGTTGTGCCGACAGCATCTGCTGAAGGTGAGAAGCAGGTCGTGATTCTACCTACCATTCCTGAACAGGAGAAGAAGAAGCGCAGGCTGAAGAAGGGTGGAGATCCGGCTATGGGGGCTGACACTCTTCCACTACCTCCTCCGCCCATGTAAATCATGACGAGTTTAAACATGAAAATCATAAACAACTAAATGAATACCTTTACTCGTACTGAGAAGGAACTGCTCAAGGATCAGCTGGATAAGCTAGAGGCGAATGAACACCGCCAAATTTTTGATATCGTACAGAAGTATACTAAGGAATACACTAAGACCGAAAAAGGTATGCTGGTGTCAACAAACGTTCTAGATAATCAGTGTCTGACTGAAATCCAGAATTACGTGACTTTTTGCCTAGATCAGAAGAAGCGCATGGACGAAGATCAGAAGACACGAAAGACGTATGAACGTATGATCCCGGAGTAAAAATGGACTGATTAAAGTCCAAGTAAAAAGATAATATTAGTATGGATATAATCTCCAAGGAGATTATTGGATCCATCGGCGAGTTTGTCGCCGTTGCAAAAAAAGATCATAAAGCAGAGTTAGAATGTAAGCTGCTTTCTGATAAGATCCAAACAAAAGACGTAGCTGATCGTCTAGTAAAAACAATCCAGGGTCTGTGTGTTGGTACTGTTGTGGAAACACATACCATGACATTCTCTTATCCGGACAAGACGCGAGTCAATGTCCTGGAAACAGGTAACATCTTCAAGCTGATATCTACAAGCTCCTTCAAAGATCTTCCTCTTTCAGTTGAACGTAAGGAACCGTATTACAACGGTACTAAGCGTGACACTATTGATGTAGCTGAAGCATCTTCAAAGTTTACGTTGCGAAAGGAAACGCAGATACGTAAAGATTGGCAGGGTGACCCGAATGATCCCAAGGCGCATGTCCGTCTAATTCATCGTCGTTCGTTCAAGACAGTTTCAGAACTGTTCCGGATTGATTTCTCAATGATTAAGTCTAGGGGTGTGAATGTCAAGCAGAGTTTAAAAACTATGTTGAAGCAGCAACCAAAGTACGAATTGGAAATTGAGTTTGTGAATCATGATACGAAAATGGAGCCGGATGTAGTGGTAGAAGAGTTCCAGAAAGTTATTCTGACAATTCTACAATCGTTTTACCAAACATCGTTTGTACTTCCAGTTTCAGACATTCAGCGGTACATGCAAGAATTCAAGAATTCAGGACTGAAGTTCTACAATCCTGTGACGATGATGCGTCGTCATTTGAGTCCTGAGATTCCGTACAATATTTCTAAAGGGTACACTGTGACAATCAAGGCGGACGGTGAGCGGGCGGGACTGTACGTTTCTCGCGATCGTAAGTTACTCAAAGTAACGAATCGGGGAGTTACGTGGACGGGAATTACGGCTATGAACGATTCACATATTGGCGATTTCGTGGATGGCGAGTTTATCTTGGACAAGAACCTGTTCTGTATCTTTGACATTTACCGATTCCGTAATCGCGACGTCAAGGCTCTTCCTCTCATGAAGACGGACGAAGATATGACTATGAATTCGCGTTTGGGAGTTGCTCGTGCGTTCATTGAAGATTTGAAGACGCAGTTCACAACAGCGTATTCTCTGATTCCGTTGCGAGTAGAAACCAAGCAGTTCTTTGCGGGAGACGGAAAGACGATGGAGGAAGCTATTCGGACAGTTTTGAATACCGAGTACGAGTTTGAAACTGATGGACTTATCTTTACGCCTCGCGATACCGGTGTAGCTCCCACAGAAGATACGCGTGGAGATACATGGATGCGAGTATACAAATGGAAGCCGGCGGACCAGAACAGTATTGATTTCCTCGTAACAATTGATGAAAAGGAAGGATTTGATCCTGTTCTGAACGTTCCGGCAAAGCAGGGACAGTTGTACGTGAGTCGTACGCCCCGTGACGACAATATCATTTATCCTCGTGAAACGATGACTGGAGAGTATACTGAACCTGCTCTTCCCGAAAGCTTGTCAAAGGTAGCGGAAATGAATACTCGTATTCCCAGCGTATTCCAACCTTCAACTCCTCGCGATCCGGAAGCTTACAAAATCACGATTCCATTGAATGATAAGGGGCTAACAGTAGACCAGAATGGTGACCGGGTAGAAACGAATACAATCATTGAGTGCGCTTACGATACAGAAACTCACCGATGGTCAGTTATGCGTACACGCTACGACAAGACGCACCAGTACCGTGTACTTCACCAGCCGCAGTATGGTAACGATATTTCCACAGCTGACTCAATTTGGACTTCTATGCACGTTCCTATTCCGGAAGAAATGATTATGTCATTCACTACCGCTATTGTTGATGCTGGACTGGAAGATGATTATTACCGTGATGATTTAAAACGTAGTACTCGGGTGTTTGCGGATGTGTACACGTTTCACAATCGCGTAAAGGAAGAATTGTATCGCAATGCGTTGGAAAAAAACCAGACGTTACTTGAGTTGGCAATGGGTCGGGCTGGAGATTTACAAAAGTGGAAAAAAGCTCATTGCGCAAAAGTTGTAGGAATTGATGTTTCGTTAGCAAACATTACAGCGGGAGTTCAGGGCGCAGCTATTCGGTACATTAACGACAAGAAGAAGAATCCTCATTCGTACGTTCCTCCCTCGTTGTTTCTAGAAGGTGATATTACGTACTTCCCGCTGCTGGAACAGGGGGATAAGTATATGCCAATATTGTTGGGAACTGAAACTGCGCCTACCGAATATCTTCAGCAGTTTCATGGTGTACAAGAATTTGATGCGGCAAGTTGTCAGTTTGCGATTCATTATGCTTGCGAAACTGAAGATAAGTTCCGTGAGTTTGTAAAAAACATTCACAAGTACTGCAAGGATGTGTTCTTCGGAACATGTTTGGATGGACAGGCAGTATACTCTCTTCTAATGGGAAAGAAGACGCATCTGTTTGGAAACGAGAAGCAGTTGGCGGGAGAGTTCACGAAACAGTACGAGGATCGTGAGAGCTGGACTGAAGAGTTTGGCTTAGGGATCAAGGTGTTTCTGGAAAGTTTTGATAAGCCGGCAGTAGAGTACCTTGTTCCATTTGGAAAAGTGGTGGAAATCTTTGGAGAGTATGGATTCTCGCTACAAGAAACTGCGCTGTTTTCAGAACTGTACGAAAAGCAAACCAATATCAGTTTGACGAAAGAGCAGCAGACGTATGCGTTCATGAACCGCACATTCATCTTCAAGCGTACTGGAAAGAAGAAGGAAGAACCGGAAGTAGTACCGTTACCTGGTGAACCAGAACCCAAAGTTGATGAACTTGTGTCACCACCAGAAGAAACAAAGAAGGAAAAACGTAAGCTCAAGAAGAAGTCGGAAGAAGAGCTGGAGCCTGTACTCTTCAATGTCGGTGACGAAACGGGCGGAGAGTTCATGGGATTCAGTAATGATGCCAAGAACACGGTAGAGATTGCAGGAACAACGTATCCTACCGTGACACACTACGTAGGATCAATGGAAGCTCTGGAGGCAAAGAACGATACAGTAAATGAAAAGATCATGAAAGCTGCGTCTGCGAAAGCCGCGAAAGCATACCTCAAGAAGTTATCAAAGAACGAGGCATGGGAAGCAAAGAAGGATCAAATAATGCGTGATGCGATCAGGGCAAAGTTTACTCAACATCCAGACCTTCGTTCAAAGTTGCTGGATACTGGAAAAAGACCAATTGGGTTTGCGGATGCTCGTGACATATACTGGGGAATTGGAACGTCAATGGATACTGACAAGGCTAAATCAGCTTCAAAGTGGCGCGGACTCAATAAACTGGGGAAGATGATAGAGGAGTTACGATCACGGTTGACTGAGGAGGCAAGTTAAATATCTTCCTGAGGAGGAGGTGGTGGAGGTGGAAAATCGTAATTGGTGCGAATCTGGGTAGGTGTGAATTTTACCACCATAGGTTTAGCAGCAAACGGATTTTTAATTGCTGTTGGAAATGCATTCTTTGACGGTTCGGGTTCAGTAGGATAAGTCATACTACGTTGACGCTCTAAAGGAACACGAGCAGGATTGTGTCTGACTTCTACAGCTTCATCATGATACACGGGCTGTGTCAAACGTTGTTTAGGTGAGCGACGACTATACGCAATAGCAAACGCCAAACCCAAAACACCAACAACTGAAGCTCCAGCCGCAATTCCGACAATAGCAATATTCGGCGAGTTAGAAATTTGCTGGGCAGCAGCGGCATTCAAAATAGTCATTGTAGGAGTAAGTGTGGCAGTTCCAGTATAACTTCGCGTTCCAGTTACTGAAATAGTAGGAGTATAACTTGATGTCCAGCTCGTAGTTTCAGTATTAGAAGGAGTACCTTGGGGTGTGAACGTATTGGATGGCGTGCTTCCGGAAGTAGGAGTGCGTGATTCCGTGATGGTCTCAGTTCCTGTACGAGTTCCAGATCCTGACGAAGATGAACCTGGGGAGTGTGTTGCTGTAGATGTTACTGAACTTCCTCCAGAACGAGTGCGTGTGGCAGTTGTTGTAGGGCTTGCCAAAGCTGATCGGCTTCGGGTATCGGTACCAGTAACAGAAAAAGAGCGAGTACGAGTCGTAGTCGTAGTTGGACTAAGAGATGGACCAGCACGAGTTCGGGTGGGTGTATCTGTAGGAGTAAGGGATGCCAAAGCACGAGTACGAGTCCCAGTTGTCGTAGGGGATGGGCCAAGTCGTGACCTGGTTGCAGTATCTGTGGGACTAAGGGTTCCACCAGAACGGGTATGTGTACGTGAACTAGACGGACTCAACGTCACAGTCCCAGTCCCAATAGCCACTTGAGGATAAACAGGTGTTGTAATAGCAAATAGAGTTACTAATACAGTAAGTAACCTCATTTGTTATAGTGAAGGAAATAACCGGTAAATAGAAGTAATCATTTAGCATATTCGCCTTTTACATACACATAATAGTTGCAACGAGGTGGATGAGGATGGCATTTAGAACTGGGATGGGTCAGTAACTTTTCGTATGGAACACAGTGTTGAAGAAGAGTTGTGCGTCCAGTTCGTGGATCGTACTTTGATACTGTGCTATTAAACATCTTTGTTTTGCTGATGCTTTGAACATTGCGCTGAGGACAATACTGAAGTTGTTGGTACTGGAACTTTTTTGATCCAGCGTATGCCATTACTACCTACGCAGATTTGGAATTTTGTAGGCTCCGCACTTTGGACGACAAATACCTACTAATGGCGAATAGTTAAGAATAGGTCCACCGCCGTTACGTCGGTAAACGTGTCTAACTTGACGGACCGGACATCCCGCTCCCATCTGTGTCTTTGTAATACTCAGCATATGATTTGATAACTGGAGCTGGAGGTGGAGCGTTTGAACCAGTACGCTGTTCGGGAGGAACGTCATCGCCAATTACAGGCTTGACGTACCGATCAAATAGTTTCTGACCTACTTGGCGCGACGCTTCATCTTCAGTAAGTTCACCTTTCTCAATTTGACGACGCAAAGCCAGCATATCAAAAAACGTTCCATCCAACTTACCAGTAATATGCATCTCAAAGATGGATGGAATATCGTTATAAAGAATCTGGTTCTCAGCCACCACCTTGTTACGATACTCGGTGGGATTCGTCTGTTTCAAACCCTTGTGGCGGCGCATACTGTAATCCATCTCGCGAACAAGAGCTTGGATCTGAATTGATGTCAAAGGCATTTGTGTTATTTCTGCGCTATACATTAATATGCCTACCACAACGGGGAGCGGGCAGATTATCGTAAATGGAGGTGAAGTAACGCCTGTTATACCTATGGCGCTTCCACAAATTTCGGGAAGTATTGCTCAAGCGGCTGCGGCAAAAACTGCGGCGGATGCGGCTCAGCATGCGGAAACAGCTAAGGCTTTGGGTGCTGGACAGAAAGGGTCTGGGCGGCGTACGCGCAAGGGACGTGGACGTAAGATGCGTGGAGGAGCAGCGGTTCAGCCTGTGAACATTCCTACCGCCAGCAGTGTTCCGGGACAGAACCCTACAAAAGTAGCGCAGGACGCAGTAGAAGCCTTATCGCAGCTTAAAACTGGAGCAGCGTATGACCAGTTTGCCAAAGCTACTCCTATGACGGTAAAAGCGTCTGATCTAAAAGGAGGATTCCGGCTGCGTGGAGCTGAGGATATGTACCCTGGAAGCGGTACTCAGTCCGATACAAAAGGTAAGCGTAAAACAAAGAAAAAGCATGGACGCCGTCACAGGAGGACTCGTCGCGGGAAGCGTAGTAAGCATAATACTGTACGTCGCCGGCGCAGTCGCCGTGTTTAGTGGTATTTGGCAAACTATGAGTTCACCATTCATGCTTTATTTATGGTTGATTCTTCTAACCGGTCTTACGGTCGGACAACTGGTACTGACCGGGTTTGTTGTGTCGGCGCTGATGGCAGCACCTCATCAAGAAGAGACGAAAGTTGTTTAATGAACTCAATGACTTCTTCATGATCAGTAATTCCAGTGAGAATAATCTTACCCGTTCGGAAAACTTTAGCTGTCCAATTCTTTGGACCGATGCGGATCTTGACTCCAGGATACACATCGGGATCGTAAGCGCACGTAATATCTTCGCGCTTCAAACCACGAATATTATTGAACATCAGTTCACGAGGAACAGTTTGGTTTGATGATAGTTTGGTCGTATAATTCATGAGAACAACACGGCGCTTCATAATTTCATACTTTTCGGGAGCATCAATAATTGATTCGCGACACTTGGTCCACAAAGATTCCAGAAGAATACGCATAGAACAGGTATCGTACCGTGGATCCAAAATACCAGTTAAGTGAAACACACCGTTTTGAAATATCTTTATCGTAATTTCCTTTTGGGGAAGAGTACCATCTCCATCATTCAAGATCACAACGGTAATTGAATTGTGGCAGAACCCAGTAGTACTGCTTGGTGTTGTTTTGGTAGACCGACGCTTGATCTTATCTCTCTTACTTTCGCCCCGTCTATCAACTCCACGCTTCTCTATCTTAATGATAGAGGTATCTAGAGGAAGATCGCTCATGATTTTGTTGGTATCAAACTTCAGATTCGTGGTGTACAGAACTACCATCGTTGACAACTTTGGAAGATCCATCTTCACGTATGTGGTGATTTAAAGGAACTTGGGTATAAATGGAATGAGTTTCGTTTTTCCAGGAAAAGGGAATACTATCCACAAATTTTGAAATCATGGCTACCGGAAATTTACGAATGAGTTTTCTAAGTTGAACTTGATGAGCGGATTCAAGCATCCATCCAGGTTCCAGATAACCTAAAAACACACCACACTCTGAATGATGGTTTACTACAGACATAGATTCTTCCGACAGTTTGGAAATGGGGACTTTGGAAAGATCTAGTAATTTAGAACTTCCATGAGTTTGTTTGAAGTACTCCAAAAACTCTTGGAATTGTAGAATGTTTGTGAGGATATACAGCATTAATACTTAAACTTACTTGACACTAAATGTGTTTGCTGGTTTGTTGATCTTCATATGATCTGGCTGAGGGTTCACGATCTTGAACGGGGTAGGTACACGACGAGGATCAACCTTGAGATCGTTACCGTGATGATCTGGCACAGTACGAATGTGGGCTTTTGCAGCACCTACCTTGTAGTGTGTATTGACACCACTGCTAGTACGAATAGACGCAACCGGTACGTTACTCTTAACATGAGCAATTGTGACACCACCATACGCTGCCGTTTCCTTACCCGGCTCCAAATTTACAAAAATAGCATTCTGTCCACCGGCCTGTGATGGACGGTTAGGAACGTGAGGAAACGCAACTTCTGCCTTTACTCCATGATTAGCTGGGCGAGCCGTGATACTGTTTGAGCATACACCGGACTTAGTATTTGAACTAGTCGTACATAATACTGGATTTCCCAAATTACGGATCGTGTCATCAAGGAACTTGGGTGGCGTGACTGTCGCAGCCTGATGGGGTTCTCCAAAAGCATCCTTGCATCCCTGAGTCTTACGAGTAAAATCTGAAGCTTTCTGAGGAACCGCAGGAGATACGAGCTGAATCGCAGGAGTCTGGGTTATTTTACCGGAAGGCATACCAGACTGAACTTCTTTTCCAATCGCCTGACCTCCCGCATACGCTGTAAAATCAGACGCACTACCGACTTTACGTGATCCACCGCCAGCTTTGTAAGCGGATATGGTTTGGTGCGAAGGATCCTGTGAAAAATCAATATTATGACTGATCACACCCTTGACTTGGGTATTATTCAGAGCAAAAACTCGCGAGTTCCTCAGACGCTTTGCAGTCGTAATATCGGAAGCATCCTGGAGCTTTTTGGTATTAATAACGTTAATTGCCGTAGACTTCTTGCTACGGAGAAATTCAGTATAAGACATGCCCTTCGGCTTGAAGGTACAGGACATATTTGTCTTTAGTCTAGAATATTAGATAAGATCAATATGCGATAAAATATGGCGGCGGCAACACTGCTTCGTGATTTTCACGTCGTCTAGCGCCTTTCCTTCTGCGGTCTTAACTGTTGTGGGAGTCAGGTACTCCATCTCATCGGACTTTCCGTCTGCTCGGCGGTACTCCTTAACCTTTTCAAGATAAAGATGGTACCGATTAGAAAGCCAAGGATTATTACAGGTCCAGCACCGAATAGGAATGAGCATGTCTTATTCCTATTCATCATAGTTTCTCTATATTCGTTTTCTGTACATTGAATAATAAGGATGAGCAACGATTCACTTTTTGCTCTTGGAGTATTAGGACTGTTACTTGTTGTTTTGGTGTTCAAGAAGTTCTCGGTAAGCATACTTGAACTAATGATGGTGTCCATATCAGGATCAACAGCTGTTTTACTGCTGGTCGTACTCGGACTCTTTTACAAAAACTATTTCTATACTGCGTTAGCTCTTTCTGTCTTATCGGTATTTTTATTAAAAGACTTGCGGGGAAAGTATGTCACCTCAGACGCTCGGCGCTTAAATGGAGAAACCGCGCGGGATCTAGCTCGGTTTGATGCGAATCAGAGCGTTGATATACAGTGGGGAAACGGGACGGCAAAACATGATGCTCCCAATCTACAGGTTAAGCCATTAGCCGTGGACAAGTTACTGGTTTTCCCGCCAAGTGAGGAAGTATTACATTCTATGTGTGGATGATCTTGAGTTCCATAGCACTCCAGTACTCTGAAACACCCGAAGGAAACCGGCGATGAACAATGAAAGGCAGAACTCCCTCGGCGATCTCACGTTCTGCCACATTCCAAACAAACAGAGGATCAGATGTCAACATACCATCCAAAGATATCAGAGGGCGAGCGCCATCTGCTATCTGCTGGGCGCGAGTACCCAATAAACAGGCATACTCGTACTTCGTATAATAAGGATCAGTCACGCGAGCAGTATTCAAAGTT
>Ga0209499_1002239_pt1 | contig 12519 bp, 12 predicted proteins | sample C_130208_EF_Meta_FD_187306 | JGI IMG/M metagenome (GOLD analysis project Ga0209499, IMG submission 187306) | Freshwater microbial communities from Lake Croche, Canada to study carbon cycling - C_130208_EF_MetaG (SPAdes) (version 2) | ecosystem: Environmental > Aquatic > Freshwater > Lake...
TACGTAAATATTCAAATACTTATTATTATTTTATCAATTCCGGCTAATAAACCGATACGTAAATATTCAAATACTTATTATTATTTTATCAATTCCGGCTAATAAACCGATACGTAAATATTCAAATACTTATTATTATTTTATCAATTCCGGCTAATAAACCGATACGTAAATATTCAAATACTTATTATTATTTTATCAATTCCGGCTAATAAACCGATACGTAAATATTCAAATGTGTAAAATTAGGTATTTACAACAATAGTATTTTCCAATGGAACCACTGCTTTCGGCTTCGGCACCTTAACTTTTTTCTTATTCACCGAAGCAGCCAATAGTATAACTCGCCACAAATACAATGCAGCCGCTTCATAATGAGTAATATTATAATAGGTATGTCCGCGTTTTACCACGCCTTCAGTATTCGCCAAAATCACGGCTTTATTCTCATAAGCCTCTTCAGTATTCGTAAGGAATTCAATGAACTTATTTACCAAAACCGTTTTATTCATGGACCGCATTCTCAGTGACCGTCCCGCCATCAAATCTCCGTTATAACAATGAGTAGTAAGTCTAATAAAACTCTTTAATCGTGGTAATTTAATTTGCGAAAATAGTCGCATCATACCAGACACACCTTTATCATCAAATTCATTATAACGTCCAATAAATAGTTTTATATAAGCCCTATCACCGGCAAACCCCATAATTTCCAATAATAATTCAAATGGTAGGCGGTCAACCAATTTCATTTTGATTTTCTTCGTATTTTCTATAACATGTTCTTGTTCGGCTTTATGTCGGCGTAAAATCAAACAATTCCGGTATTTAATAACATGTTCCATTTTATCGGCACATGATTCATAAAATTGCAAAGTTTCTTGATGCATTTGAACCCGAATAATCAAATTAATCGCATTTAACCGTTCATTAATTTGTTTATCGGAATATTCGGCAAGTTCATACACAGGTTTTGATATAAAGTATTCATTGATTTGAACTGATGGATAGATTTTATGACGAGTTAATAAATTTTCGCAGATATCAATTTGTGTTTGATGATAAGTCATAATAATAATAATAATAATAATAATAAAGCACAAATATATGTATAAGTATAATACAAATATTTACATCAATTTTATTAAGAATATTTCATGACCATAAATGGCCATGAAATATTCGTAGTAACCCCGAGAAAATCTTACAGATTTTCTGGGGTTATGAATGTTAACCAATGAATCAAAATACACAAAAATAAACTCATAAAATTGAATAAAAAAATAAGTATTACAATAAATGTAAATAATCCAATCCATTTATATAAAAAATGACGACAGAAATAAACCGCCCAGCAGAATTAAACCGAGTCAAAATGCATATATTCCGGTATAAATTCGGGCAAGAAATGAGTGAATCAATGTATGATTTTTCCAAGTTGCATCGGTATGATGACCGAAAATCATTCAAGGAAGCATGGACCCAATGGATAGAAGAAGACGATATTAAACCGATTATAAACCAAGAATTAAAAAACTTGCACAACCAAGGATATGAAGGTGATATAATGGATAAAATGTTCAAGAGTGCGCGATATTATTATCGCAAGAAGCCATTGATTCCAATTATAGAAACAAGTCCAAGAAAAGAATATATCGGATTTTCGGGAACTATTCTAGCCATAATAGACCAACATATTTATGCCCAAATCCAACAACATACAATCAGTATAGAAATAGAAAGCATATGCAAAATCTCACCGGCCAATGCATATAAGAATTTCTGCGAGACACATCAATCATTTATCGCAGATGAAATCCAAAATTTAGCAAATCAAACGAGTGAATCTTTAGACCCCCAAGAAGTCTCGCTCAAATTCAAAAAGACATACAAGAATCGGTATTACAATATACGTCAAGCAAAATAACCAAAAGTAAAGAAAAGTAAACAAAAACAAAAAATAACAATATCGCAACTATTATTATTTTTTTTGATACAATATAGGTATATTGTATATAATATATCATAGTAAAAATGAGTAATACAGTCAAATTTATAGACCAAGGCACATATGGATGTATATATAGACCGAATATACCATGTGCTAATGAAAGACCAAATGAAAGACCAAATGAAAGACCAAATGAAAGACCAAATGAAAATCAATATAAAGCAAAAGCGAATAAACCCAAAAACAATCCATATATTTCCAAGATTCAACAAAAGAAAACGAATTCAGAACGCGAAGAACAACTCGGTAAAATAATCACAACAAAGATTCCCAATTTCGGTGCGAGATTTGCACCAATAATCAGTAGTTGTGCGATAAATATCAGTGCTATCCCCAGAGAAGAAGCCCAAAAATGCAATGTGATTACTGACGAAAAAACCAATAAAATAGATAAAGAAAATGTCCAATTCAAATCCTATAAAATGAAATTCGCCGGTAAGCAATCACTCGGAAAATATCTCACCAAAATCGCGAGTAAAGGTTCCAAGAGATTAATCAAGAAAATATTAGAATCGCATATATATCTCTTGGAAAGTCTCGATAAATTAATTGAACTAAGTCCACCCATAATCCATTATGATTTAAAAGATAATAATATTATGTATAACGCCACAATAGGAAAACCCATAATAATTGACTTCGGACTATCATTTGAACTCAAAGATATAACCGCAAAATACGACCAAAATACCGCCCAAGATATGTATTATGTATTTTATGAGAAATATCCGCCTTGGTGCATAGAACTCGTATTATTATCATATATTGTCCAAACAGTCGCACACGGCTTCCAAGATAAAACATCACAAAAGATAGACGAAAAAATCGCAATAGTAGATATTAAAAAAATGCATGAAATATGTGATACATTTATAAAAGGAAGCGATGTATTTCAATCAACTGATGATTTTTCCCAAGAAGAGATAAATCGGTTTAAAATCGGCATACAAGGATATATCTCGGCATACCAAGATAAATCTTGGGAAATGTTGTATAAAGATTTGCAAAAAAGGTTTGCTTCTTGGGATAATTATTCCATTGCCGTTATTTTTTATTTTTATATAATTGATATATTGAATCATGAACAAAGTAAAGATGTAAATAAACCAAATTTATTTACGAGTAGATATATAAGCCTTTTAAAAACGATAATATTAGCAAACCCCAGTTTAGAATCAAGTCCAAGTCAAGTTAGACAAACAGCCAAGGAAACGATTGCCGAGTTAAAAATAATATCTAAAACCCAAAATAAAAAAGAATATGAAAAGTTTTTGAAAGATTTAGATAAAGTATTACAACCCAATATTAAGAATAATTCATTGAATATACAAGTAAATCAGAGAATAGTTAGTCAAGATAAATTATTTTTAAGCCTGAGTTTTATTCAATAATTTTTATTAATAATTCACTCATAGATTTGTATCGCGGATGGTGAACCATATGTAAAATCGTGTGAAACGAGTCAAACGATTTCCACCGTCCATTATCCATAAAATCAAAATAACGTAAATTAGATAGCGAAGGACCAGATAAAGAATGCCCCCCGCCCAATTTAACCGTTAAGCTACCAGAAAGTACACATGTGTCCTTTCTTGTAGCTTTAGGTATGCCTTCATTTATGTGAGAGACCATACATGGTTTCTCACATAAATGAAGGTTAACCGTAGTTATTGTTTCGGATAAATTCCAGTAAATGATACGGACCATAGGAAATGGTTTTTTATGCACACTATTACGACCGGCCACATCAAACAATTCCGTGATTTTACTATGGAAATCATCGCCAATATGCCCAAAGTCCGATAATAACACCACAGTCAATTCGCTAATCGCGGCAAAGGACATATTTGTTTTCACAATAGATTCTATAATCAATTCAAAAGCCCCAATAAAGTTCGCCGTAGTTGCATCACAATATGATAATAAAGATTGTATCTTGTCTATAAAATCGGTATCATCAATATTATTATTATTGAGCCAAGACGGCACTTGATTTACGGCTAATATCCGACCAGTAGACCGCGATGCGATTAACGTCGCCAAGCCCAAAGCATTATATAGAGATGTTTGACTCATATAATCAGACATATCAACCATAGGAATGAAATTATCCAATAAAGGAACTGGCTTACACATTTGGTCCCATTGTTTATTCAATAAACCGCGATTCTCCAAGATTTGTATATTATCATATGAAGATGAAGATGAAGATGAAGATGAAGATGAAGATGAAGATGAAGATGAAGATGAAGAATAATCTAGTGCTTGTTTAACATAATTATATATGGGATATTTTGATTTATTGGGAGTAGTATCAGAAGAGTCATATAACAAATCTTGGTAATATTGCTTAAATTGATGACCATGCTTAGAAAACACGCGTTTTTTCCGCAAATTGGCCCCAATAGGCACTAACGAAGGAATAATTGCATCAATTTTACGAGCACATTGATTAACTTCAACCGTACCTAAATCGGCATTTAATTTGGATAATATGCGACGATAAATCATTTTCGCTTTACACAATGCCGCGTCATATTGTGACTCGGTTTTAGGGGTCAATAATAATCGCGGATGAAACATTTGAGACCATTGCATAGCCATTTTTTCAAATAGCCAACCGAATTGACTATGTTCTCTGGGAATCCATTTACTGACTGTGCTAATCACAGAACAACCAATATCTTTACTCAATTGCCTATTTGCAATTTCTATACAGGTTTCAATCAAAGGGTCATTCGGACCAGAATTCTTCGCAATATAATAACATAGATATTTGATATCTTTCCAACACCCGAATGTGCTGGTATTATGAAGGTTAACCGTTAAGCTACCAGAAAGTACACATGTGTCCTTTCTGGTAGATTTAGGCATGCCTTCATTTATGTGGGAGACCATACATGATCTCCCACATAAATGAAGGTTAATAATAGGCATATTCAATTGTTCAATCGCATAAATGGCCAAGATGGGATATACTTTATACCATGTATAAATCATCATATAAGTCAGTTTTCGCTCACCTTTTCCCAAGACTATATCGCGAGTATATGCGATAAGTTTATATAACAAGTCCAAGTATTGGAAATATGGATTATAACATACTGCACATATACTACATGAGAGTTGCCCTTTTATGTTCAATAATATCGCATATAATCTGTCGGATAAAATATTCAAATCATCATCCGATGTTTTGCGGGTAAGTTCAAACCAAAAAGATACAATAGATGCACGTATCTCTTTATGTAAATCGCTGGTATTATGAAGGTTAATTAGTGGAGGAAACTCATCTAACAATGAATCCATGATTATATTACCGGTTAATATAGTATGGTCAAAACCATTTATACTGTTTGCCGAAAGACACAAGGCTTTAACCGTTAAGCTACCAGAAAGGACACATGTGTAAATGGTCGCTCTTTGAGCGACCATCCACTGGTTAGCCCCCTTTGGGGGCTATTAGTCCTTTCTTGTAGCTTTAGGCATGCCTTCATTTACGTGAGAGACCATACATGGTCTCTCACATAAACAAGTAATACCATCGCGATTCCGCAAGGAATCGCTGGTATTATGAAGGTATTTACCAAGCAATTGAATAAATCGGGTATTAGTCATCATATGATGTTTGAAACGAAATATGTAAAAGAAATAATTGATATAGTGGAAAAAAATCACCAAGATAAATTTTATAATGTATTTTTGAATAAAGTGACTGAAATTACTGGTGCAGGTGCATCTGAATATGAACTTTATTATAATTATATGATTATAAAAAATCCCAGTGCAATCACAATGCGAAAACTAAATTGGAAAAATACGACAACATTAGATGTAAATAGTGATTATGATTATATATCATATCATTGGTATGGGCGTTTGAAATGAGAAAATGTGCAAAATATCCTAGCCAACCAGTTTCATGGTTTTTTTACGAGCCTTACCCAAGTTCAAGATCACGCGTTTAGTTATTTTATGTGCAGTTTTTACAAATTGTTCACCATCCACCAAGATTTTTAGTATAGGTTTTGGTAAAGTAGTAGGCACTACAACTTCTTGGAAAATCATGTATATCGCATTCAAATCATGGAAAATAAAAATAGAAGGTGGAATAATGATATCATTATCCAAGCCGGAGATGGGTTTACAAAACTGGGAATCAATTGCTAATCCAGAACCAGAACCAAGGTCAATCTTGGACGATTCCAAATCAATCTTGGAAAAGCTCTGTATATTTTCGGGTTCTAAATCTATATTAAAAAGTAGAGTATCTAAAAGACGATATTTGATACCATGTAATATGCGATTATTTTGCACAATTTGCAATATAACCGATTTTTCTAAACGAGAATATCCATCACAAACAGACAATTCCCAAGATTTGCTTATAATTTTATCAATATATTGATTCGGATTAATATATAAGAAATGAATATCAATATTAGTCATATTTTCACGTAAATAATTTTGCTGAATCTTGACCAAACGTTCGTAATTTTTAGTCCAAGAAGTATCTATTTCATCTGAATCTGAATTGTTTGACGACATATTTATTGTATATTCTGGTTATGTGTTCTATAGATTTTTATATAGTAAATTGAACCCAAAACACAAATAATATGTATATATATATATCTTTTCAAATCGGCTTAAAGCCAATACACTAATACATCTGTCTCAAATCCGCACACCCGAAAACCTATAAAAATCGCACAATTTTTCTGACTGATATGGATTATTTTACTTGAGACAGCACAGGATGCATACGAATACCTATATTACATCATTGCATTCAAATATGGGCTTCAACAGTAAGTATGCAAATAACGGGGATTTTACATTTCATAACTATATGTTAGTTATGAAATGATACAAAGAATTATCAATTATAATTGGTATGCATCATGTGCACCAAAACCATCACTGCGAGAATTAGTAGAAAATATTCCATATTATATGTAATTTGAATATTTATTTTTGAGCAAACCTACGATATTTATTTTGAAAATAACTAATATAGAATTTACACAATCAATATAATACGAATGAAATATTACATTGATTTGGATAATACATTATGTCGGTCGCACAATAGTGATTACCCTAATTCCACTCCAATTGTGGAGCGAATAGAAAAAGTGAATCAATTAAAAAAAGATGGACACAAAATAATTATATGGACGGCTCGCGGTGCAACTACGGGCATAGACCATAGAGAACTAACCCTAAGTCAATTAGCCAAATGGAATATATTATACGATGAGCTGCTGATGGGTAAGCCCGATTATGATATATATATTGATGATAAGTCATTTAATGTGGATACATATTGGCCAATAAGTAATGAAACGACCCATAGTCGCAAGCAGCAAAGCACCATCGTAGAAAAAGGTTGGGGTAAAGAGATAATATTTGTTAATAATCCCGAGTATTGCGGTAAAATATTGTGTTTCAATAAAGGCAAGAAGTTCTCAATGCATTTTCATATAGAGAAAAAGGAGACATGGTATATATCAAAAGGGCGATTTTTATCACATTGGATTAAAACGGAAACGGGAAAAATGTATAGCGAATATTTGGAAGTCGGTGATGTGATAACGAATGAACGGGGAGAACCACATCAAATGGAAGCATTGGAAGATAGCGAATTATTTGAAGTATCAACCCAGCATAAAGATGAAGATAGTTATCGTATTTGGAAGGGGGATGCGTAAAATTATACTATTATAGTATAATATAATAAAATAATAATAAATAATATTATATAATGGCTAAGACTCTTGTTATTATTTTAAGTGAAACAAGAGGGCACGAAATCACATTTAACAATTTTAAAAAAAATATTATAGATGAGTTAAAAGCTGATTTATGTATATGTATTGGGGTTAAACCAAATTATGATTATAATAATCCATTTTATCAATTAGCAAAATATAAATTTATTTATGATGAACCAGATGATTTTGGAGATGCATTTGAGTATGCTTATAATATATTATCTAATAATAGACCAAAATATGAATGTTTAAAGAATATTAACGCATTATATGGAAAAATACAAAAACCAAAACAATCTACAAATAATATTACTTATTATGGAAATGATACAAGTATATCAAATTATGATGATTTTAATGATGATGAAATTGTAATACATACAAATGATTTTTCAGATAATTTGTGGAAAAATCAAGTATATGGAATTAAAAATAGTAATAATAATTTAGTAATACAATCAAATATTAATACCTATAAAAAACCAGTCTATTGGCGTGAATTTTTAAAAATTAAAAATCAATTTTTGGGAGGAATTAAGGATGTTAATAATGAACATCCAGGTTCAGCTGGTATATTAATTTTTTTCAGATGGTTTTTATTAAAAAATCTTATAGATAATGATTTAATAAAAGAATATGATAGATTTATTATTACAAGAAGTGATTATATATATCAATTACCCCATCCTAAAGTAGAATGTATGAATACAATGAATATATGGATTCCGGATAGTGAGCATTATGGTGGATATACTGATAGGCATGTGATTTTATCTAAAACTAATATTGAATCTTATTTGAATATATTAAATAATTTTGTTCTTAAATCAAATGAATATATTATGAAAATGAAAAATTATACTGAATGGAATTTAGAACGACTAATATTTTTTCATTTGAATGAAAATAATGTATTAAATATTGTAAAAGAATTTCCTTATGTAATGTATTCTGTAAGAAATATAAATGGAACTACGCGATGGTCACCCGGTAATTATTCACATGAATTAGGTTATTATATAAAATATCCAACAGAATATGAAAAATCAAGTCATTATAAAAAAGATTTTGAAAACTCAGGATTAACAATAGATGAGTATTACAAAAAATTATATGACCATATTCCGTTAATTGGAATAGGCGTAGGGTCCTTTATGGTAGCTTGAACGTTAACCGTTAATCTACCAGAAAGGACACATGTGTAAATTGTCGCTTTTTGAGCGACGATTCACTTGTTAGTCCTTTCTTGTAGCTTTAGGCATGCATTCATTTATGTGGGAGACCATGTATGGTCTCCCACATAAACAAGTAATACCATCGCGATTCCGTAAGAAATCGCTGGTATTATGAAAGTTAAAAATCCCATTTTTTTATAAAATAATTGTATATATGCCTATTTTGACTTCAAACTTTTATGTTTTAACTAATAATGTAAAAACAAATCATTATATTGAAACGGGCGCTTATTGCGGAGATGGTATAAGACATGTATTAAATAATTATGATTATATTCATTCTATAGAACTTTCAAATAAATGGTATGACCATAATTTTAAATTATTTGAAAATAATAAAAACGTTAAACTTTATTTAGGTGACTCAAAAAAAATATTACCTGAATTATTAAATAAAATTAATGAACCAGTTACTATATATTTAGATGCACATTATTCCGGTGGTTCAACTGCCTTTGGCGAAGAAGAAACACCATTATTATTTGAATTGGAAGTATTAAAAAATAGGAAATATAATGATATTATTATAATTGATGATTGTAGATTATTAGGAAAATCTGGAACATGTGGCTGCGGTCCAGAACATCCAATATATCCTACAATGATTTATGATTGGTCCAATATTACAGAACAAAAAATAATAGATTTATTGAAAGATGAATATATTTTATTAAAAAATGATAATAAGCAATATACAGATGGGTCAGAAGACCAATATATTTTAATGAAAAAGAATTGAAATAACTAGTTTACAATGATACAATCTCAAGCTATATTTTTAGTGATTGGAAGAATTATCTTATGTAAAATAAACTGATTACCTATTTTTCCTCCTTTATTTTTATTATTTAACCTTCATAACCCCAAGAAAATTTTACAGATTTTCTCGGGGTTACTATGAATATTTCATTACCATAAATGGTCATGAAATATTTGAAAGCATGCCTAAAGCTACAAGAAAGGACTAATGTGTCCTTTATGGTAGCTTAACGGTTAAGATATATAAATCATAAAAAGCTATAAACAGACATAAAAACATTGCTCATAATCAAATAATAATGGAATCCAATTGTGAATATGTTTGTTCCCGAGGTTTATTAAAATCGTGCACTATTCATAGTAGCACTCCACACTCAAGCATATCACAATTAATCAATTATGATTTTAGCAATCTGAAACCCAATTGTAGCATCTATGTTTGTTCTTCGGCTATTCCCCATTTCATACACGCCATTTTCCCACAAATCCCATTTCCATTTGTGTTAGTCAGTGGCGATTGCGACGAAACCGCGCCCAATGATATACTTACACCCGAACAATTCAGACAATTTATAGAATCGGATAAAATCATACATTGGTATTCGCAAAACTGTCGGGCAATTAATCCCAAATTGACTCAAATGCCTATAGGATTAGATTATCATACCATGTCTGGAGGCAATTCCTCATGGGGTCTACAGTCAATTCCATTAGACCAAGAATCTATATTAAAAACTATAAAGGCCAATTCCCTACCATTTTATGAACGAAAAATCAATGAAGCGAAGATAGCATATTCCAACTTCCATTTTTTCATGACTACAAAACATGGATATGACCGAAAAGATGCACAGTCAAACATTCCAAATGAACTGGTATTTTATGAGCCACATAAACTTGAACGAAAACAATCTTGGGAAAATCAAGCACAATTTCCATTTGTTATATCTCCTCACGGAGGCGGTTATGATTGCCACCGAACATGGGAAGCATTATGTCTAGGTTGTATTCCAATAGTAAAAACATCTATACTGGACCCCATGTATGAAGAACTACCGGTATTAATTGTAAATTCATGGTCGGATGTGACTATAGACCTCTTGCAAAATACAATAGCAAAATATAAAACGCAAACATTTAACTATAATAAATTGCTTTTGAGTTATTGGACAAGTAAAATAAATGCTTATGAATAATATAAAGAATATGTTTGAATATTCTTTATAGTAAATGTGGTGTTATAATGATAAATCATGTTTTGATAATACAAATCAAGGCCAAATTACACCTGGTGGCCAGGTTGGACAAACTATAATGCGATATGTAAAAAATAATATTTTAGATAATATTATTGATGTAGGAACATGGAATGGTTTGGGCAGTTCTCAGTGTTTTTTATTAGCATTACAAGGTAATATGCATACGCAATTTATCAGTTTAGAAATAAATAAAGATAAACAATATATAGCAACTGAAAATTTAAAACAATTGTTACCTAATACAAATTCTCAACTATTGTGGGGAAGTATATTAAAAAAAGAAGAAATTACAAATATGGATGAAATTTTTCCCGAGTTTTTAACAAATAGTGAATTTCAAAGATGGCATTCAATTGATGTATATAATATTGAGAATTCACCATATGTTCTGGATAAAATACCAGAAAAAATAGATTTTATTTTATTTGATGGAGGCGAATTTACGACATATTACGAGTTCATAAAATTATTTCCCCGATGTATTAATTATATCGCATTAGATGATGTTCATGAATGTAAGTGCAGAAAAATACGTTATTTTTTGCAAACACACCCCGAATGGAAAGAAGTTGAATATATTAATGAACGTAATGGGTTTTCATTATTTATGCATAAATAAGTTTACCTTTCGCAAACAACCATAAAACTATTATTCAAATCAATACCACTAATAAAAATATTTTTCATATCATGGTCTATTAAAAATATCCGTATAATTTCTGGTGTAAAACAATGAATATGCTTATTATTATTCCATGGTCTCCAATATTTTTGAGAAATATCAGGTAAATACAAAAATAAAATACCTCCTATTTTAATTTTAGATATCCAATATTCTAATGTTTTTGACCAATTATCAACATGTTCTAAACAATGACTAGAATAAATAAAATCAACAATTTCATCGGGTAAAATATTTGCATCAAACCCATTTTGCAAAGCTAAATCAATACCAATAGAATTTGGTAATTTCCATTCGTCTTTACAAAAACCTATATCATAACCATTTCCCTTGCAAAAAAACTTTGCATAAGGAATCGCAAATTGTGATGCATTTCCAATACTTTGAAAATACGGATATGTTTCATTTTTATACTTGATTACTTCCATAATTTTACGCCTTTGAATAATTAATAAATAATATCTTTATATCATAAGTTCATTATACCATAAATAAATATGATATAATGTAAAATGAATATTTTAGTAATAGGCGACATTATATTAGATACTTATCAATATTGTATAACTGAAAAAACTGCAGCAGAAGCCGATATTCCAGTATATAAAACATATAAAACGGAATATATTTTAGGGGGTGCAGCCAACGTCGCCGGAAACTTCAAAAATCTTGGTAACAATGTGGAAATAATATCTATCTTGGGACAAGGAAACGGCCAAGGAAACGGCCAAGGAAACGGCCAAGGAAACGGCCAAGGAAACGGCCAAGGAAACGGCCAAGGAAACGGCCAAGGAAA
>Ga0209499_1002244_pt1 | contig 12507 bp, 9 predicted proteins | sample C_130208_EF_Meta_FD_187306 | JGI IMG/M metagenome (GOLD analysis project Ga0209499, IMG submission 187306) | Freshwater microbial communities from Lake Croche, Canada to study carbon cycling - C_130208_EF_MetaG (SPAdes) (version 2) | ecosystem: Environmental > Aquatic > Freshwater > Lake | place...
CTCGACAAAACGTCTGACATTTTATAAACCTTTCCCTCGATCCGCACTTGACGCTCTAATTCGCCCCAGAAAAAGGTTAAGGAAGCCTGCGCATGCTGGGCAAGTTCGGTTCCTTTGCGTGAGTGGTAATTCGTAAAAAAAGAGAATCCTTGTCCGATATGTTTCAGCAAAACTACCCGTGCCGAAGGTTTGAAATCATGCCCGACCGTACTTAAAATCATGGCATTAGGTTCAGGAACCTTCGCATTACTCGCTTCTTGAAACCATATTTTAAATTGTTCGATGGGATCCGCGGCTACCGTAGACTCTACCAATTCTCCTTTTTGATAATTCTCACGAAGCGAGGCTAAATTCATAATTCGACAATTTATTTCTTATCTTTACCTAGGCTTATTAGCCTGTCAAATTTAGTCAAATTTTATGAAAAAATTATTCCTTTTTGATGCGATGGCATTAATCTATCGCGCTCATTTTGCCTTTGCCAAAACCCCTCGAATTTCATCAAAAGGAATTAATACCAGCGCCGTCTTCGGTTTTGCCAATACCATTTTAGAGGTTATCCAAAAAGAAAAACCGGATTATTTAGGGGTGGCTTTTGATACGCACGCACCTACATTCCGACATATCGAATACACGCCCTACAAAGCCCAACGCGAAAAACAACCGGAGGATATCACCATCGCGATTCCCTATGTGAAGCAATTCGTTGAGGCCATGGACATCCCCATTTTAATTTTAGATGGCTACGAAGCGGATGATATCATCGGGACCATCGCCAAAAAAGCGGTTCGTGCGAATCCAGATATCGAAGTCTATATGATGACGCCGGATAAGGATTATGGGCAATTGGTGGAGGAGCGCATCAAAATGTACAAACCCGCCTTTATGGGAAAAGGGGTAGAGGTATTAGGACCCAAAGAAGTATGTGCACGCTGGAATATCCAAAACGTGGATCAGGTCATCGACATGCTCGGTCTGATGGGGGATGCCGTCGATAATATTCCAGGGATTCCGGGGGTAGGTGAAAAAACGGCGCAAAAGTTGATTGAGGAGTATGGATCGCTCGAAAATCTATTAGAAAACACAGATAAACTCAAAGGGAAGCTCCAAGAAAACATAATTAATTTCAGGGAACAAGGGCTTTTGTCTAAACATTTGGCACGCATCCTGTGCGAAGTGCCGCTCGAATATGAAGAGGAAAAATTAATTGCGACCGCTCCGAAAAGAGAATTATTAGATCCGCTATTGGATGAGTTGGAATTTAGGACATTGCGCCGGCGGATTTTAGGTGAAGAGGCTCCGGCAAGCGCGGCACCGAAAATCGCACCCAAAAAAGATACAAACCAAATGGATATGTTTGCGGCTGCAGCTCCTTCATCAGGTATTCAAGCTTCGATGGCCCAAGCATCCACTACGTCGGAGGAGGAAGAAATTCAGCACAGCCATTTTAAAAACCTACAAAATACAGCGCATCAATACCATTTGGTCCAAGGGGAAACGGCGATTAAGTCCTTGATAGGGTTTTTAGGCCGACAAACAACCTTTTGTTTCGACACCGAAACCACGAGCCTGAACGTCGTGGAGGCTGAATTAGTAGGCATGTCCTTTTCCTATCGAACGGCAGAGGCTTTTTATGTCCCCTTTTCCGAAGATCGGACGGAATGCCAAGCGCAAGTGGATCTATTCAAAGATTTATTTGCGAATGAGGCGATCGAAAAAGTCGCTCAGAACATCAAATACGACATGAGTGTATTGGCCAATTATGGACTTGAAATCAAAGGAAAGGTCTACGACACGATGCTGGCCCATTATTTGATCGAACCAGAAAAGCGCCATAATATGGATGCTTTGTCCATGGCCTATTTAGGGTACGAACCATTGTCGATCGAAACGCTCATCGGCAAAAAAGGTGCTAAACAAGGCAATATGCGCGATGTCGACCTCAATGAAATCAAAGAATATGCGGCCGAAGATGCGGATATCACTTTACAATTGAAACCCTTTCTAGACAAACAAATGAGTCTAAATCCGAAGGCTACGTCCTTGTTAGAGGAAGTTGAAATGCCACTTTCTAGGGTTTTATCAGCCATCGAACGCGAGGGGGTCAATTTAGATATTCCATTTTTACAAGAAATGTCGCTGACCTTGGATGCGGATTCGAAGGCGGTCCAACAAAAAATATTCGAGGCTGCGGGTCAGGAATTCAACATCGCTTCACCGAAACAATTAGGCGAAATTTTGTTTGAAAAAATGCGCTTAGACCCCAAAGCTAAAAAGACTAAAACCGGTCAATATATGACGGGGGAAGAGATTTTATCCAAATTAGAAGGCGAGCATGAAATCGCGTCTTTGATCTTGGATTTTAGGGAATTACAAAAATTAAAATCGACCTATGTCGATGCCTTACCCCAATTAATCTCCCCAGTTACTGGCCGTATTCATACGTCCTTCATGCAAGCCGTGACGGCCACAGGACGATTATCTTCGAAAGATCCAAACCTGCAAAATATTCCGATCCGAACCGTTCGAGGTCGGGAAATTCGCAAGGCCTTCATCCCTCGAAATGAGGAATTTCAGATTTTATCGGCCGATTATTCGCAAATCGAATTACGCATCATGGCCGCATTCTCCAAGGATGAATCGATGCTAGAAGCCTTTAATCAAGGATTGGATGTGCATAAAGCAACAGCGGCTAAGGTCTTTCATGTCGCTTTGGCGGATGTGGATTCCGATATGCGTCGGAAGGCAAAAACAGTGAATTTTGGAATTATTTATGGCGTTTCGGCCTTTGGATTGGCGGGTCAATTGAACATCTCCCGAACCGAAGCCAAGGAAATCATCGAACAATATTTCTTGGAATTTCCAAAGGTTAAAACCTACATGGACGATTGTGTTAAATCGGCGCAGGATTTAGGCTATGTAGAAACGGTATTGGGGCGCAGAAGGTATTTACGGGATATTTTATCGGCGAATATGAATGAACGCGGGTTTGCAGAGCGGAATGCGATTAATGCTCCGATTCAGGGATCTGCTGCGGATATGATTAAGGTGGCCATGATTCAGATACAGGATTTTTTGATCAAGGAAAATTTAAAATCCAAGATGATTTTGACTGTTCATGATGAATTAGTATTTGATGCACATATTCCTGAAATTAATTACCTTCGTGAAAAGATAAATGACATCATGTGTCATGCGTTGGATTTGGGTGTGGCGATGGAAACGGGAATCGGCGTAGGGGCTAATTGGTTGGAAGCCCATTAATACTAGTATTTTGAAGATTTCAGTAGCTCTCTGTACCCTGAATGGGGAAAAATTTTTAAGGACACAATTGGCAAGCTTGGTCGATCAAACCATGCCCATAGATGAGGTAATTGTATGTGACGAAGGTTCCACCGATAATACCTTAGAAATATTATCGCAATACCAGTCCAAATTACCATTAAAAATCCACCAAAACCCTGTTCGTTTAGGCACCTATCGAAATTTCGAAAAGGCCATTTCCCTGTGTACAGGGGATTATATTTTTCCGGCGGACCAAGATGATTTTTGGGACATTCAGAAAATCGAGCGGATATCGACTTATTTTAACCAACATCCAGAATACGATGTTGTTTTTACGGATGCATTCCTCGTCGACGAATTCGGACAAGTATCCAATGACAAATTATGGGCTACATTCCGATTTAGGGATCAGCAGCAAAAGGAATGGAAAGCTGGAAAAGCGCTCGAGATATTGTTGGATGGAAATCGGGTCACAGGTTGTACCATGGGTATCCGAAAAAGCTTTTTTGAGAAAATTACGCCCTTCCCTTCTCATTTACCTGCTTTTTTCTTGCATGACGCTTGGATGGGAATCGCAGCAGCTTTGGAAAATCGAATCGGATTTATTCCGGCGACTTATGTCCAGTATCGTCAACATTCCGAGCAGCAAGTCGGAGTTCGCGGAGAACAGGGAAAAGCTCCCACCCTCTGGGATCGAATAAAACGCCCACATGAGGAAAAAACAGGACCTTATTTGAAAAAATACGAGTTTTTGCATGCCCTTCGTGCAGAAATCGAACTAAAATTTCCGGCACAATCTTTTGAGGCCTTGGATGCAAAAATCGAGTATTGGTTCCGTCGTTCGCATTTACCGAAAGCCCGTTTCCTGCGTGTGAAAAAGGTTTCGCAAAATTTGTTAAGTGGTTATTACCACCGCTTTGCCGATATGGACGCCGGCCCTCAAGGACCATTCCTGATGTTATTGGGCGATTTAATCGAGTAATTAATCGATAAATCGTTTCATCAAATCCCCATAGGAATCGATCCGACGATCTCGGAAAAATGGCCAAGTCCGACGATAGTATTCGCTGGAATCCACGTTAACTTCCACGACAGCGATTTCTTCTTGATCATGACTCGCTTGAAAAATAACCCGCCCAAAGGCATTGGCGACAAAACTTCCACCCCAAAACTGTTGGCCATTTTCTTCCCCTACCCGATTGACTGAAACGACTGGAATGCCGTTGGCCACCGCGTGTGACCGCTGAATCGTTTGCCAGGCTTGATATTGTTCGCGATTCATTTCGCCATCGGCTTCGGCGAGATCCCAACCAATTGCGGTCGGATACACCAAAACCTCCGCGCCCTGCAGGGCCGTTAAGCGGGCCGCTTCTGGGTACCATTGGTCCCAACAAATGAGCACGCCGATTTTGGCAAATTTCGTATCGAAAACCAAATAGCCTAAATCGCCAGGCGTAAAATAATATTTTTCATAATAGCCGGGATCGTCTGGAATATGCATTTTCCGATATTTCCCGAGGTAGGACCCATCTGCATCCAACACCGCGGTGGTATTATGGAATAGGCCAGCCGCGCGCTTTTCAAACATGGAGGCGATGATGACGATGCCCAGTTCGGCCGCGAGGGAACCTAAACGATTCGTCGTTTTTCCGGGAATGGCTTCGGCTAATTTGAAAAAGGATTGATTTTCTTCGAAACAAAAATAAGTCGATTGGAATAATTCTTGCAGACAGATGACTTGAGCGCCCTGAGAGGCTGACTCGCGAATCGCCTTTTCGGTTTTTTGGAAATTTTCAACCGGATCGTTTGAACAGGCTAATTGAATTAACGCAAATTGTATATTTTTCATACGTTTACAGCTTCAATAAGAGGATCTAAAGAAATTTTATGCATGCAGTCAAAATGCGATAAAGGACAAAAATTAGTCCCTTGGGTGCTGCAGGGCCGACAAGGTAAATTGGCCATTTCTAAGGAAACAAATTCCGTTTGATAGGGATACATGCCAAAACCCGAGTGCGTACTTCCCCAAATCACATAAATCATTTTCTTGAGTGCTGCGGCGATGTGCATCATGGACGAATCGTGGCTGATGACATATTCGGCTTGTTTCATTAAACTGGCTGACTGCCCTATGCTTGTTTGTTTACACAAATTAATCACCTTATTGGGGAATAAAATCGCAAGCCGCTCCCCAAAATTAGCGTCCCAAGCATCACCGATCAAAACGATGTTAGCGGAAAGACGATCGCATAATTCGATCATTTTGGGATATGACAATACTTTGGTAATATGCTGGCCACCAATGGCGTAGACGACATAAGGACCTTGAATACCAAAATCGGCAGGCTTAATTTCTTGGTCTTTGGGAATGAAATAATCGAGGCCTTGGTGGTCATTCGTAAGATCCAACGCGGCGAGGGAGTCGAAATAACGTTCGACCAAATGTTTTTTGGGAAGGGTATTTATTTTGGTTTTCACCCAATGCTTTCGTTCGGCGGTGAATTTATTAATCTGATAAGGGATTTTTAATAAAAGTGCACATAAAAGAAAGGAACGGACATTTTTGTGTAAATCGACGACAGCATCAAAATCGATTTTTCGGAGTTGAGTCGCCAGCCACCACAGGTTTCCTTGGTAGGAATGCACTTGATGCACATAGGGATTTGCGTCCCAGAGATGGGCATTTTGGGCTTTGGTGACGATATGAATTTCTGCTTCGGGATATCGCTTTTTCAAGGCCCGTATGATGGGACTTGTGAGGATGATATCGCCGATCGATGAAAATCGAATGCAGAGAATTTTATTCATTCGGAAAATTTGAACCGTAAAATTAAGAAAAATCAGTTTGTAAGCCTCATACTTTCATTCTTTTCGGTAAATTGCACGGCAATAGAATGCATTAGATGGAAAACAAAAAACAAGATACCGCTTCAGCTTTAAAAGATATCATTTCCCATGCCAAAGAATACGGCTTCGTGTTCCCTTCCTCAGAAATATACGATGGATTACAAGCCGTATATGATTATGGGCAGAATGGAGTGGAATTAAAGAATAATTTAAAGACGGTTTGGTGGAAAGCGATGACGATGCTCCATGACAATGTCGTGGGGATCGATGCCTCCATTTTTATGCATCCATTGACTTGGAAGGCATCAGGGCATGTGGATTCGTTCAATGACCCGATGATTGATAACAAAGATTCGAAGAAAAGATATAGGGCAGATACGCTTTTAGAAGAAAAAGCGGCGGCATTGGAAGATGCGGATAAGGTGGATGAGGCGAGGGCTTTAATGCAAGCGATGGCGAAGGGATTGGATGCGGGAGATTTGGAGGCGGTTCGCCAATTAATTATTGATCAAAACATTACATGTCCCGTATCGAATACGGCCAATTGGACCGAGGTACGTCAGTTTAACTTGATGTTTTCGACCCAGGTAGGTGCTGTTTCAGAGGATGCGAGTTTGATTTATTTACGTCCGGAGACGGCGCAAGGGATTTTTGTCAATTTCTTGAATGTGCAAAAAACGGGTCGCATGAAAGTGCCATTTGGGATTGCGCAAATTGGAAAAGCGTTCCGTAATGAGATTGTGGCGCGTAATTTTATATTTCGGATGCGGGAATTTGAGCAGATGGAAATGCAATTTTTTGTGCGTCCTGGGACAGAGATGGAATGGTATGAGAACTGGAAGCAGACGCGGATGAAATTCCATCAGGCGATCGGCTTGCCGGCGGAGTCCTTGAAATTCCATGATCATGATAAATTGGCTCATTATGCGAATGCGGCGGTAGATATTGAATATAAATTCCCCTTTGGATTTAAGGAAATGGAGGGAATTCATTCGCGGACGGATTTTGATTTGAAGAGTCATCAAGAATTGTCTAGAAAGAAACAGCAATATTTTGATCCGGAGATAAATGAAAATTACATACCTTATGTGGTGGAAACTTCGGTGGGTGCGGATCGTTTGTTTTTAGCGATTTTATGCAATGCATATACGGAAGAAACGGTGGGAGAAGGAGAACAGGAGAAGCAAAGGCTATATTTGAATTTTCATCCGGCTATAGCCCCTGTGAAGGTGGCGGTATTGCCATTGGTTAAAAAAGATGGATTAGCTGAAAAAGCACAAGAACTCGTAAATAAGATTAAATTTGCCTTTAATACAACGTACGATGAGGGCGGCGCCATAGGCAAGCGCTATACTCGTCAAGATTTAATTGGAACCCCTTATTGTGTGGTGGTCGACTATCAAACGATGGAAGATGAAACGGTGACGATACGTGACCGGAACACGATGCAACAGGAGCGCATTTCTATCGCAGATCTAAAAGAAAAAATCGGATATGCGGTATCGATGGAGCGTATTTTTGAAAAACTTTTATAGTAAAAACGCAAACAACGAAGATTATGATGACCGAAGAAGAAGAAGAAGAAAACAATGCTTTAGAGCAAAGCCCAGAAAATGAGGTAATTGCGGTGGCAGAAACCATATTCCAAGGGGAAGTGGTGGACGAAAAGTCGATTCAATACCCCCTTTTGGCGATCGAAGAAGCCACAAAGGAAAGTTTAGCTACTTTCTTTCAATCCCTCAGGGACATCATTCAAGCGCATCCTGGCACAGGGACATTTAAGAAAGTGGATGAAATTTCCAAAGAGGCGAAGGCCCATTGGGATCAAATGAAATATGCAGAAAAACAAGAAACCCTGGCGGCTTATAAGTCGGCGAATGAGGATTCAGAAGAAGGATTTACGTTTAAATTAGATGAATTAGGCCAAAAAATTGATGCGAGCATACAGTTTATTCGGACGGAGCGGCAGCAGTTTTTTAGTCAATTAGAGAAATTACGCGAAAAGGCTTTAGAGGGAAAAACACGATTGGTGAATGAATTAAGGACATTGGTTGACGCCGATGATAATTCCGATCCAGCCCATGTAAATGCAAGTTTCAAGGCCTTCAAGAAGATTCAGGATGAATGGAAGGGATTAGGGAGTGTTCAGGGGCCGATGAACCAAATGCTATGGCAATCTTACCATGCCTTAGTGGATCGTTTTTATAGCAATCGGAGCATCTTTTTTGAATTATTAGAATTAGACCGTAAGAAGAATTTACAGGCGAAGGATTTGATTGCCAAGAAATTGGAAAAATTAGCCGAAGATGTTCAAAATGGGGGCGTACTTCAAAAGTTATTGAAAGAGGCGGAGGAATTATTTGAAGAATATAAGCATATCGGACCTGCCCAACGAGATGATAATGAGGCCCTATGGGGTCGGGTGAAAAAGGCTTTGGATGTGTTATTTGAGCAAAAAAGACAGGTCAATGATGCACAAAAAGGAGTTTATGAGGAAAATTTAAAAGTCAAGAAAGAATTAGTGGATTTGATGCATCATCATGCTGATTTTACCTCAACAAGCATCACCGAATGGAACCAAGCATCGAAAGCTGTTTTGGCCTTGCAAGAGCAATGGGGAAAATTAAAGGGTGGATTGCCGCGTGAGGGAGGAAAAGAAGTGAGTCAACAATTTTGGGCCGATTTAAAAACCTTTTTTAAGCATAAAAGTGAGTTTTTCAGTAAGATCGATGCGGAGCGTAAGGCTAATTTAGCGGCAAAGCAGCTATTGGTGGATCAAGTGAATGGCATCGTAGAGACGGGGACGGAAACGCCAGATATTACGAATATGGTGATTGGCTTGCAAAAGCGTTGGAAGGAAATCGGCCATGTGCCTGAAAAACAAAAGGATCAAATTTATGCCAAGTTTAAGGCGGCTTGTGATGCCTATTTCAATCTTAAGCGGGAGAAGGGTAAAACGGGTCAGGATACTGAATTTGATGTGAATTTGATAGCCAAAAATGCTATTTTAGACAAGATGGGGTCGATGTTACAAGATCCTGAATCTTTGGCTGGCTTAGGTCAGGTGAAGGCGGATTGGGATGCGATAGGTTTTGTGCCTCGCAAGGATGTGAAATATGTTCAAGAGAAATTTAGGACGCTTTGGAACTCGTTGATTGATTTAGCGCGGACACAACCGGCTGAAAAATTAGCGGCTTGGGGATTTGAATTGAAATCCTTGTCGTCTGAGGCGGCTTCAGGTGCTGAAGAAAGGAAAGCTGCTTCGCCGGATTCACGCAAGAAGATTCAGGCCTTGGAAAATGATATTGCGGTGTTAACCAACAACTTAGAGTTTTTCGCGAAGTCGAAGAATTCAGATAAGTTGCGCGCCGAAGTAGAAAAGAAGATTGCACAGGCGGAATTGGAATTGGAGAAATTGAAAAAAGTTTAATTTTTTCGAAGCTAGGTTTGGCATTTTAACCTAATTCGGTTACTTTTGCAAACCTAATTAAGCCTCCTTAGCTCAGCTGGTAGAGCAACTGACTTGTAATCAGTAGGTCGTTGGTTCGATCCCGACAGGAGGCTCTGAAAAGCTCGACATTTTGTCGGGCTTTTTTGGTTTAAACAGGGTTTTTATTGAATGTAAGGACCTTTGCCTATTGAAGAATTTATTTCACAATTTTAATTGGGATCATATCTCACCACCATCACTTGAATCGCCCAAGTCCGCCCCACATATTCTTCCGTATCCTCCTCGATCCGATAGGTCATGCCCGACTGTTTTTTGACCAATTCTTCTAACCAAGAATAACTCGGGGAAAAGGTCATCACCAGCCCCTTCCCTGCACGCTTAATCATCCGAAAATGACTTGTTTTCTTCGAAGAACTAATTAAATATTCCATGGGTATTCCTCTTTCCGACAAGCGGTAACCAAATCCCACTAAAGTTTTGCTAAATAAACTGTCCGATATGGACATCAAAATTCGTGCATTATCCGCCGTCGGACTTACAAATTGTATGAAATCATCTGCAAGTAAAGTCAGGCCAAGCTGCCCAATGGTCGCCGAAAAGGAATCCGAGATTACAGAGGATTTTTGAGCCGTCAAAGTAGACCCAAAAAAGACAAAACAAAATGACAAAAAAACGCGCCTACACCAATTCAAAGGTTGGATCCAAAATGATTTTCCCTTTAATTAAACAACGCTCACCTTTTGTCTTCGCGAAATAAGCATTCCGACCATGTAATATCCGGTCATCATGAAAGAAAACCGCGTCGCCTTTTTCCAATTGAACCGGTGTAATCAAGCCCGAAGGCACAATGCGCGACTCTAAAAATTGGTGAAAATCTTCACATAATTGTAAGGCTTCCGGGCTGTTTTGGGTATCGATGCAGTAATAATTCCAATTGGCCAACCAACCCTTCTCATCCTCATCCAATATCTTCCGAACTTTCTTATTCCCCGCTTTATCAAAATTCACAATCGTACTCTTTAAACGATCCAACAATTCCTGTTGCCCATCTAATTGCATACAAGCCACCAATTCAGGTAAATCAAAAAAGGTCGTGGCACCACCAAATGTCGCCCGCGACTCACAAAAAAAGAATTGCAAAGACTTTTCATCACCTAATTCGACATAGGAATCATCCGTATGCAAGGGCTGACGTGTATTTGAACTCCGATAGCGATCTTGAACCGCCGGATCATACGAAATATCAATCCATCGATTCTCCTTCCGCTCTCCGGTCAATAAATCCTCATCCTCATTGAAAATATCACCGATCGAATCCGATAATTCCGTGTAAAACTGCTGAATGGGAATCGGCAATTGATAACCTGATAAATGAATGACTTTATACCGCGTAATCGCCTGCTTTAAGTTCGCGATGGTTTCCTCCGCCGTTGTGAATTCGATTTTCTTAAAAAATTCCATATGCCTAATTTATCTTCGAATTTAAGAAAATAAAACGAAACAAATTAACCTTCTAGGTAACAATCATATTTTCAAATCATTAACTTGCAACACCTATCTAACACCTATGAAAAAACTAATATGCTTGCTTTGCATGCTCGGAAGCATGCAGGCGATGGCCCAACAGCCCTTTGTCGCAAATTACGACGAAAATAAAGTCGGGAATTTTACCCTCCCAAATCCCCTTAAAAAGACCGATGGATCCCTGATTCAATCCGTAAAAGACTGGGAAATTCAACGTAATTATTGGTTAGGCCTTTACGAACAATACATGTTCGGGAAAATGCCTAAGAATAAAATCGCGCAATCCTATCAATTGATTTCCAAAACCAACATCATGGCAGGAAAAGCCACCCAATATATTTGGAAATTGAATTTTGCCGGAAAATATGATGTGACAGTCCTCGGGGTGCTGCCCAACGTAAAAACGAAAGTCCCTGTTTTCATCGGATTAAATTTCTGCGGAAATCAAACAACTTCCAGCGACCCTACTATCCCTTTGTTTGATAAATTTACGGTGTGTAACAACAAACCCGACTTTGTCAATAACAAAGGTCTAGAAAGCTCGAGGGGATCTTGGAGTTCTCGTTGGCAATTCGAAAAACTCATCGCCGCCGGATACGGGAGCATCACCATCGCATGTGGAGATTTTGAGGAAGATAAGGCCGACGGCTATCTAACTGGCATTCGTAGCGTATTAGCCAAAGAATTAGGCTTGCAAGCCGATGAGTGGTCAGCGAATGGCGCCTGGGCCTGGGGATTAAATCGCACCGTGGATTTCCTAGTAAAAATTCCGCAAATCGATGCCAAACGGATCATTTTACACGGACATTCTCGCTTAGGCAAAGCAGCGCTTTGGGCAGGTGTTAATGACAAACGCTATGCCGCAGTGATTTCTAATGAATCAGGCGAAGGTGGGGCGGCTATCTCACGGCGCAACTACGGTGAAAATCTTTGGCGCATCACCAATAGTTTCCCGCATTGGTTTTACAAAGATTATAAAAACTACGCCTACAAGGAAAATGATTTACCTTTTGACAGTCATATCCTCATGAGCCTCATCGCGCCTAGGCCGATTTACATCGCTAGCGCCGTTGGTGACCAATGGTCCGATCCAAAAGGGGAATTTATGGGGGGCCAACAAGCCGAAACCGTCTATCAATTATACGGAAAAACAGGTCTCGGGAAAACCGATTTTCCCGCACTTAATACGCCCGTAGGGCAGCAAATTCGCTACCACATCCGGGAAGGAAATCATGACATTAACGCTTACGATTGGGATCAATACATTGATTTTGCCAATAAGCTGATCAAATAGCCCTTATTTTTTCTGAAATATCTCAAAAGGAATCAAGATATTTGATTCCTTTATTTTTTTCTTTTGGGCTAATTCCACCGCCATGCGCAAGGATTCTGAACCTTGC
>Ga0209499_1002248_pt1 | contig 12478 bp, 7 predicted proteins | sample C_130208_EF_Meta_FD_187306 | JGI IMG/M metagenome (GOLD analysis project Ga0209499, IMG submission 187306) | Freshwater microbial communities from Lake Croche, Canada to study carbon cycling - C_130208_EF_MetaG (SPAdes) (version 2) | ecosystem: Environmental > Aquatic > Freshwater > Lake | place...
AATATATCCCATTCAGAGGTTCCTTATTTGTTTCAGCACTTTTTCAGAGGCGAAAATAGCCAAGGAAAAAGGGGCTTTGGATTAGGATTAGTCCTCGTGCATAAAATAATGCAATTACATTCCGGCGAGATTGCCTATGAATCTACAAAGGATCATGAGAATAAATTTACATTGAGTTTCATGAACTAAATAAAAAACAGACTTTAAGTTCATTTTAAGTTCGAATTATTCAACTTCGCAGCTGTAATAAAATACTATGCGAATTAAATATTTCATATTCCTCATTTGTTTGTCAATATCAGCTAGCGCTCAAGTTGACACAATTACGCTTAGCATCAAGCAAGCTGATAAGATATTTTTAGCTGCCAACTTCCAATTAATGGCATCAGCTATGAATATTGAGGCACAAAAAGCCCAAGAAATACAAGCAAAGCTTTTTCCTAATCCTGTTTTAACGGCAGATTTTAATGCGATTGATCCAGAGAACAATCAGATTTTTCACGTAGGCTCCGGGGGCCAACAAAGTCTACAAATAGAGCAATTAATCCTTTTGGGAGGCAAAAGAAAATCACAAATTGATTTAGCAAAGACCTCGACACAAATGGCGGAACTAGCGCTATTGGACTTGATGAGGCAATTAAAATTCCAATTGCACACTGGCCTTTTTCTAATTAGCCAGAAACAATTGTTGATCAGCAAATATGACAAGCAATTAAATCTTTTAGATGAAATCGTTTCAGCTTATGAAACTCAAGTACCTAAAGGTAATATCCCTTTAAAAGATTTAGTTCGATTAAAAGGGGTATATCTGAATTTAAGCAATGAGAGAGCTGCTATCTATTCGGACTATTTCGAGCAAATGACCTTGGTTCAAACATTGTTGCAAACCAAAAAAATCATTACCCCCATCATTCTAGATTCCGAAATTCGATCCTTTGTGTTGCCAATTAATGTGAATGACTTATTCCAGGAAGCTATTCAAAATAGACCTGATCTTTTAATGAGTCAAAAGGACCTCACTTTTGCGCAACAATATTTCACTTTACAACAAAAATTAGCCAAACCTGATATCACTTTATTTGCTTCCTACGATCAGCGAGGGGGTGCTTTTCAACGCCAAGTTAATCTTGGATTTGCTATTCCACTGATGTTTTGGAATAAAAATCAAGGAAATATAAAAACAGCACAGGCCCTAATTCAGACAAAAAACTATGTATATGAGGGCTTGAAAAGCCAAGTAATCGCAGAAGTAAATGGTACTTACCTACAATACCAGCAAACTGTTAAAGAGTATATGAAAAACTCAAAGCTTTACAACGATGATTTTGAGATTACGTTAAAAGGAATGACAGAAAATTTTCAAAAAGGAAATGTCAGTGTTTTGGAATTCGTCGACTTTTTTGAATCCTACAACAATGCATTATCGGAAATGGCACGTACCAAAATACAGTTGGCCACATCCATCGAACAAATAAAATTAAGCACAGGAAAAGAACAATTTTAAAATGAAAAATAACACCATCATCCTATTGGCAGCACTTTTATTTTTGGGCTCCTGCTCAAAAGAAAAAAAGGAAAATGAGCAAGCCGTTGCATTTCGATTAAGTGATACGATGCTTTCTAAATGTGAATTTTATCTTGCAGACCAGAAAGAAGTCAAGAATGAGTTAAGGCTATTTGGTAAAATTCAGGCCGACAACAACAAAGAAGCTCATGTTTACTCCATTGTTGGCGGAAACGTCACAAAAATCTATGTGGAAATTGGCGATTATGTCAAAAAAGGCCAGGTACTCGCTGTTGTAAGAAGTGGGGAAGTCGCTGCCTATGAGCGAGATCGCCTCGATGCCTACGGAAATGTGGCCGTAGCAGAGAAAAACTTACAAGTTGCCAAGGATCTCTTTAAAGGTAAATTATCCTCGGAAAAAGATGTCATTGCCGCTCAACGGGAATTAGAAAGACAGCAAGCTGAATTGACTAGAATCAATGAAGTGTTCAGTATTTATAATTTAAAAAAAGGCTCATTGTATAATATAACAGCTTCTATGAGTGGATTTATTGTTCAAAAAGACATCAATATCAATGAACAAATTAGGGCAGACAAGTCAGATATTTTGTTTTCAATTGCTGAAATCAATGAAGTGTGGGCTATGGCCAATGTGAATGAGAGCGATATTCCGTTGGTAAAAGTAGGATACAGCGCATCAGTTGCCACATTAAGCTACCCAGATCAAGTTTATATAGGAAAAATTGATAAAATTTTTACTGAAATTGACCCCGATACTAAAGCCATGAAAGTAAGGGTTCGAATCCCGAATGCCAACTACCAATTGAAGCCCGAAATGAATGCAACTGTCAATGTTGCTTATTCAGAACAAGATCAAATGATAGCCATTCCATCTTCCTCAGTCATCTTTGATAAGAGTAAAAATTGGGTCATGATTTTTAAAAGTCGGACCAATATTGAAACTCGTTTGGTCGAAGTATACAGGCAATTAGGAGATGTTACCTACATCAGTCAGGGACTTTCAAAAGGGGAAAAAGTAATCTCTAAAAATGGAATGTTAATCTATGATGCTTTAAATGACTAAGATGCGCTGCTTATTTTTTATCCTATTAATCTTGCCTCTACTCACTTTGGGGCAATCAGATAGTATTCCTCAAAAGTATAGTCTTCATTTCCAACAGACCGCCATTTACCAGTATCATGGAGGTTTTGATGCAAAATATTCTGGAGATAATAGTTTAATCAATGAGGAAGAAAATGCCATGTCACTAACCTCAACCATTTTTTTTGATATGCCACTTTGGAAAGGAGCCAAGTTCACTTTTAATCCAGAATTATCGGGTGGAAAAGGCCTTTCACAAGCCAAAGGTCTAGGTGGATTTACGAACGGGGAAACCTTTCGCATAGGAAATCCAGAACCTGTCGTCTATGTCGCACGCTTATTTGTCAGTCAAGACTTTAGCCTTAAAAATGATCAGAATTTGAAAGTTGTCATTGGCAAATTTGGCTTAGCCGATTATTTTGATTTCAACACCTACTCACATGATCCTAGAGCTCATTTTATGAATTGGTCACTCATGGCGCAAGGTAGTTGGGATTATGCCGCTAACACAAGGGGCTATACATCAGGTATTTATACCGAGTACGCACACCCTAAATTTCAAATAAGAGGAGCTTTTGTAGCCGTTCCAACCTCAGCGAATGGGCCAGATTTGGACTATCAATATGATCAATCAAATGGGATCAACTTAGAATTAACTAAACCTTGGACTATTAATAGCACTTATTCTGGAGTCCTTCGAGTTTTGTACTTCAGAAATCAAGCAGGAATGGGTAACTACGACCAGACAAACAAATCTATCAACTCAAGACCTGACATCACAAAGAGCAGAACTGCTTTTCGAACAAAAGTAGGTTTTGGTCTAAATGCAGAATTAACCCATAGTGATTTATGGGGAGCATTCGCAAGATTGGGTTGGAATGATGGTCAAAATGAAACATGGGCATTCACTGAAATTGACGCCTCAGCCTCCCTAGGGTTTCATTTTTATGGTAAAATGTGGAAAAGGACTAAAGATTTTGCCGGAGTGGCTTATGTTACTAATGGATTGTCTACCTCTCATCAAACCTATCAAAAAATGGGTGGAAATGGTTTTATGATTGGGGATGGAAATTTAAATTATGGACAAGAGGGCATTTTAGAGGCTTTCTATTCCTTTGAAGTTCCGAACACCAGGGTCACACTTTCCCCCGACTTTCAATATGTGATTAATCCTGGATACAATAAAGATAGAGGACCTGTAGCGGTTTGGGCCCTCAGATTACACACCGAATTTTAAATAACTGAAATGAATAAATTCATTAAAAACTTATTAGCCTTTTCTTTAAAAAATAAATTCTTCACTTTTTTTTGGGTGAGTATTTTGACATTAGGGGGCATTATCAGCTATATCAATATTCCTATTGAGGCATTTCCGGATGTGACAAACACTCAAATTATTGTGGTAACCGAATGGAATGGTCGAAGTGCAGAAGAAGTGGAACGGTTTGTGACCACTCCTATTGAGATTGCCATGAATAGTGTTCAGCGAAAAACCAACGTTCGGAGTATTACCATGTTTGGACTTTCCGTGATTAAAGTAATTTTTGAGGATGATGTCGAGGATTTTTTTGCGAGACAACAGGTAAATAATTTATTAAATACGGTCAAATTACCAGAGAATGTGGACCCTGATGTCCAACCTCCTTATGGACCTACCGGCGAGATTTTCAGATATACGCTACAAAGTAAAGACCGAGATTCTCGCGAACTATTGACCATTCAAAACTGGACGGTCGACCGCCAACTAAGAGCCGTTCCGGGAGTAGCCGACATTGTGGCGTTTGGAGGTAGAGAGAAAACTTATGAGATATCCATCGATCCCGTAAAATTACAAAAGTATGATTTGACACCCCTAGAACTTTTTAATGCCATCACTAAATCGAACCTCAATGTGGGGGGTGATGTCATCGAAAAGAATGGACAGGCTTTTGTTGTACGCGGAATTGGGTTAGTTAAAACCATTGAAGATATTGAAAATACCATCGTCGATAATAATAACGGAAACCCGCTTTTAGTAAAAAATGTAGCCAAGGTGATCATTAGTAATATGCCTCGCGTGGGCCAAGTGGGCTTAAACGATAATGATGATGTGGTCGAAGGAATTGTAGTGATGCGGAAAGGGGAAAATCCAAGTGATGTTTTAGAAAGATTAAAAATCAAAATTGAGGAGTTAAACGAAAAAGTTTTGCCCAAAGATGTAAAAATGGTCACTTTTTATGATAGGGATAATTTAATGGCCTATTGTACTAAGACCGTTATGCACAACTTATTAGAAGGAATTATTCTAGTAACTCTAATCGTCTTTATCTTCATGGCTGATTGGCGAACTACATTGATCGTTTCTATCATCATTCCACTTGCCTTGTTGTTTGCATTTCTATGTTTAAAAATGAAAGGCATGTCGGCCAACTTACTATCCTTAGGTGCCGTGGACTTCGGAATCATTATCGATGGAGCGGTGGTCATGGTCGAAGGATTATTTGTGGCATTAGATCATCGAGCTACCAAAATAGGAATGCCCGCCTTTAACAAGTTGGCTAAAATGAGTTTAATTAAAAAGACGGGTACTGGCTTAGGAAAAGCGATCTTCTTTTCTAAATTAATTATCATTTCAGCATTACTTCCCATTTTTGCTTTCCAAAAAGTAGAAGGGAAAATGTTCTCACCTTTAGCCTATACCTTAGGTTTTGCTTTATTAGGTGCTTTGATCTTCACACTAACTTTAGTCCCTGTATTAAGTTCAATTCTCCTAAACAAAGACGTCAAAGAGAAACATAATTTCTTCATCGATTTCATAAATCGAATCGTAGGAAAAGCATTTAATTGGACTTTCTCTCATAAAAAAATTACTATTTTGTTTTCAGTTGCTTTGTTTGCTTTTTCTATTTTTTCAACGCGTTGGTTAGGCTCTGAATTTTTACCTCCATTAAATGAAGGTGCGCTTTGGGTGGAAGCAAAATTACCCATGAGCACCTCACTTCCAGAAACTGTCAAAATGGTCAAGGTGCTGAGAAATGAATTACGCACTTTTCCAGAAGTTAATGGAGTACTTTCCCAAGTAGGAAGGAGTAACGATGGTACAGATCCAAGTGGATTTTATTACGTTCAAATGCAAGTTAATTTAAAACCTAAAGAGGAATGGAGTCGTAAACTAACTACAGATGGATTAGTCAACGAAATGGATAAAAAGTTAAAAAATTACCAAGGAATCAACTACAATTATTCTCAACCCATCATCGATAATGTGGCCGAGGCTGTAGCTGGAATGAACGCATCCAATGCCGTAAAGATATATGGCGATGACTTGGGGAAATTAGATGAAATCGCAAACCAAGTGATCAATCAAATTAAGGGTGTGGACGGAGTAAAAGATGTAGGGATTTTACGGAACATTGGCCAACCCGAAATTAGTATTTTATTGAATGAAGAGAAAATGGCCATCTATGGAGTAACGAAAGCGGATGCCCAGGCAGTCATTGAAATGGCGATTGGGGGTAAAACCGCCACATCAAAATATGAAGGAGAGAAACGCTTTGATATACGACTTCGATATTCTGCGGAATACCGAAAATCAGAAGATGACATCATGCGATTAATGATCCCAACCATAAAAGGAACTAAAATTCCATTGAAGGAAATTTCCGAACTTGAAAAAACAACGGGTCCAGCATTTATTTACCGAGATAATACCAAACGGTTTATTGGAGTTAAATTTTCTGTTAGAGATCGCGACTTAGGCGGAACCATTGCTGAGGCACAAAGTATGGTCAAAAATAATATTAAATTACCCGATGGATATACCGTAGGCTGGGCTGGAGAATTTGAAAACCAAGTGCGTGCCACGACTCGTTTAGGACAAGTAGTTCCCATTAGTTTATTGTTGATTTTTGTACTCTTATTTATCCTTTTTGGAAATGCGAGAGACGCCGGATATGTGTTAATCAATGTGCCTTTTGCTTTAATTGGAGGTATTTTTGCCTTGCATTTAACTGGAATGAATTTTGGAATATCCGCTGGAGTTGGTTTCATCGCTCTCTTTGGTATTTGTGTTCAAAATGGGGTCATCTTGATTTCTGAAATTCAACACCAAATCACGGTGGAAGATGATTTGCCAACCGCCATTTTTAATGCAGTGAAATTAAGAACAAGGCCGGTGATTATGACGGCCATGATGGCAGCGATTGGTTTGTTGCCTGCAGCCGTGAGCACTGGTATTGGATCTGAAAGTCAAAAGCCGTTGGCCATTGTAATCATAGGTGGACTAGTGACTGCCACACTCTTTATTCTTCTTGTTTTCCCTTTAATTTACCATAACTATTTAAAGAAAAGAGTAAAAGCATAAGACATTCATCATATCAATCCTTCGGATTATAGCTATAATCCGAAGGCAATTCTTTTCCCATTCGATTTTCTGCCATTTTCCCATATAGTTCCACGGAATACGGATCAATCAATTCACCATATTGATTGAAAAATATCTGAGAAACAGGCATCAATTTTGAATTTTGTCTAAAATTATAATTGTAATCAATCGATAACATCCCTTTTAATTCCAACAAAAAAACAGTCGAATCACTGGTGGGACTAAGCACTTCATCCGCTTTAAATTCAGGTACCACTCCCATGTACTTTCGATCCTTGTAATAATAGGCAGAGAAACCTTCTTCGGCCAATTTATTTCGATATAAGGCCCATAAAAAATGCTTAATGGAGCCTTGGAATACTGCTTTCCGATTGGATTCCCAACGCTTTAATTGGCGCGGGGAACTAGGCTTTAATGGTTCAAAATAACCACTGGCCTTAAAACTCATCCGAGTAATTCCTTTCTGAAACTCAACTAAAAAGCCCCGATATAAATACCCTAAATTACGATTTTCAATCATCAATGGTTGCTCTGCTTTAGCCGTCAACAACTTTTTCTGTTTGTCATAATCCACATCGATCACTTCTCGATTCATAATCTGAACCTCACTCCTTGATATATCACGCCCCAAAAATTCATTTTCAAAATCTCGAATCGACTTAGTCCATACCTTATCTTTCTGGCCCTTGACACGAACTTCCATTAAATCCGTGACATTTTCATCTAAGCGCTCGACTAAGTTTTTAAGGTCGGAATCGATGCTTGTCAACTTCATAGACGTCTTAAAACCGACCATCGAAATAGAGAATTTATAAATGCCTTTAGGTATGCCATTGAGCACAAATCGCCCATTGACATCGGCTTGCGTCCCAATCGATGTGCCATTTAAATACACGTGGGCAAATGGAATTACGGCGCCCTCTACATTATTTTCGATAATTTTTCCCGCAACCGAAAACTTTTGTTGGGCATTAACGCTCAGCGAAACCGTCAAATATAGTAACCCAAATAGATAAATTGAATACTTCATATTATTTCAATTTATCAAAATTATATGAAATATTCTAGCACAAAAACGATATTTTTGTCGAGTAAACCTACTCCATGAAAAAAATCTTAGTCCTCCTATTTCTAGGGATGAACACATTGCAAGCACAAAAAACATCAACCATTTATCTTGATGATTTAGATGTTAAAAAATATTCCGAAGGCATTCAAAGTGTGGTTACCAAAACCAATATGCGTGGCGATTCCATGCTCATTAATCGCAAATATTATAAACATGGGATTGGAGTAGAATCGACCAGCGTTATTCCTTTTTACATCAAAGGTCAAGCCACTTCATTTTCATGTACCATAGGTGCTGATGATAAAGCAAACAAATTCATTCCCCTAACTTTTTATATATTGGGTGATGGCAAAATATTATACCAAAGCCCCGAAATGATCCAAGGAGATCCTGCGATTTTCGTTGAAGTTGACCTAAAAGGAATACAACGAATGGGGCTTTTAGTCACCGGCCGAGGAAGTGGCTATCCGAAAAATTTAGGCGATTGGGCTGACCCTAAAATCACATTAACCAAGGGTTTCGTTCCAGAAAAAATCCCAAATGCGGGCGACAAGTATATTTTAACTCCTCCTGTTAGCCCAAAGCCTCGAATTAATTCCCCTGCACTTTACGGAGCAACGCCAGGCAATCCTGTGTTCTATACCATTTTTGCCTCAGGTAAAAAACCTATGGAATTCGAAGCCATTAACCTTCCAAATTCCCTATCATTAGATAAAAAAACGGGGATCATTACAGGAAAAATAAACAAAAGAGGAAACTACAAAGTCATCCTCCAAGCAAAAAATGCAATAGGAATAGCGAAAAAATCCCTCGAAATAAGGATAGGAGATACCATTTCACTCGCTCCTCCGATTGGTTGGAATGGCTGGAACTCATGGGCCCGACTCATCGACCAAGGAAAAGTCATGGCCTCCGCAAAAGCAATGGTCAACAAAGGACTGAGAGATCACGGTTGGGCATATGTCAACATCGATGATGCCTGGCAAGGTAGCCGAGGAGGAAAATACAATGGCATTCAAGCCAATGAGAAATTCCCGACTTTCGCAGCAATGGTTGATTCCATTCACAGCATGGGTCTTAAAGTAGGGCTCTATTCTAGCCCTTTCATTACCACTTATGCGGGTTATGTAGGTGGTAGCTCCCCTATCTCCACCGGCATTTTACCCGATTCCATCAAAAACAACAAACGTGCCTGGAGGTTTGTTGGCCCCTATAAATTTGAGGAAAATGATGCCAAACAATGGGCCGAATGGGGAATTGATTACTTAAAATACGACTGGCGAATCGAAGTTCCTTCCACCATTAGAATGCAACAAGCATTATTGAAATCCGGTCGCGACATACACTTTAGCATTTCAAACTCCGCTCCTTTTGCCAATGCTGGCGACTGGGCTAAACTGACCAACTCATTCCGAACAGGTCCAGACATTCGAGATAGTTGGACTTCCCTGTACATCTCCGCTTTTATGTTGGACAAATGGGCTCCCTATGGAGGTCACGGTCACTGGCTAGATCCCGATATGATGATCATAGGAAACGTGACCACAGGATCCGAAATGCATCCAACCCGATTGACCCCCGACGAACAATATAGCCATGTCAGTATTTTTAGTTTGCTAGCAGCTCCCCTTCTGATCGGCTGTCCTATTGAGCAATTAGACGATTTTACCATGGGATTGTTGACCAATGATGAAATAATCGAGGTCAATCAAGATCCATTAGGAATTCCTGGCAGACTTGTATATGAAAAAAATGGCGTAGAAGTTTGGAAAAAGCCTCTTTCGGATGGCTCCTTTGCGCTCGGCTTTTTTTATTCGGATGATTTTGGCAAAACACCCCAAACCTATTTCCATTGGGAAAATGAAAAACCCATTTTATTTTCAGTCGACCTCAATTCCTTAGGACTTACAAAAAACTATATGTTACGCGATGTATGGCAACAAAAAAACTTGGGGAAAATTAAAAACAATATATCTTTATCGATTCCCCACCATGGAGTGAAATTTTATAAATTTAGTCCAATCAAATAAGATTTTTAACTTGAAGTTTAATTTTAAAACCTATGAAGAATTTATTCCTTGCCTGTATGTTAACCATGTCCCTAAACGCTTTTGGGCAATCACAAGATCTGGCTAAAATCACGGTTGACCTTTCGAAAACCAAGGAAAAAATGAAACCCATTTATGCGTGGTTTGGCTATGATGAACCCAATTACACCTACATGAAAGATGGTAAAAAGTTGCTTTCTGAAATTTCTGCATTAAGCCCTGTGCCAGTTTATGTAAGAGCGCATAGTCTGTTAGTGACTGGCGATGGCGTCGCAAATTTAAAATGGGGTTCCACCAATGCCTACACGGAAGATGCACAAGGAAATCCGATCTATGACTGGACTATTATTGACAAGATTTTCGACACCTATGTTCAAAGAGGCATGAAGCCATTAGCCCAAATAGGCTTTATGCCAGAAGCGCTTTCCACCCACCCAGTTCCCTATAAACATTTTTGGAAGCCGGGCGATAATTATAACGACATTTATACCGGTTGGGCCTATCCTCCAAAAGATTACAAGAAATGGGGGGAATTAATCTTTCAATGGGTCAAACATAGCGTGGCTCGATATGGTCAAAAAGAGGTGGAATCTTGGTATTGGGAGGTTTGGAACGAACCCAATTCATCTTATTGGAAAGGAACCCAAGCAGAATTTTTCAAACTCTATGATTATTCGGCAGATGCGGTTAAAAGAGCATTGCCTACCGCTAAAATTGGCGGAACCGATATCACGGGTGGGGGAATGAAATTCCAAGATGCGTTTTTAAAACACTGTCTTTTAGACACCAATTATGTAACCAAAAAAATAGGCTCACCTTTAGATATCATTTTGTTTCATGCCAAAGGATCCCCCAAATTAGAACAAGGAAGAGTGGTCATGAGCGCAAGGGCCCAACTCAAAAACATTGAGGATAATTTAAAAGTCATTCAAGCTTATCCGCAATTAAAAAATTTACCCATCGTCATCGGAGAATCTGATCCGGAAGGTTGTGCTGCTTGCGGCATGGCCACAAGCCCCCAAAATGCCTACCGAAATGGAACTATGTATTCCAGCTATACAGCAGCCACTTTTGCCCGTAAATATGAATTGGCTCAAAAATACAAGGCCAATTTAGTGGGTGCCGTAACTTGGGCCTTTGAATTTGAAAACCAACCTTGGTTTTATGGTTTTAGAGATTTAGCCACCAATGGTGTAGACAAACCCGTTTTAAATGTATTTAGAATGTTTGGGAAGATGCAAGGGGATTTTGTCGAAGCAAAATCGGATCATGCTTATTCTTTGCAAATGGCCTTAGACTCAAGTTTTAGAGGGGCAAAAACGGATATTGGAACGCTTGCTACCAAAAATAAAAACACCGCGTCCGTCATGGTTTGGAACTACCATGATGTCGATAAAAAAGGAGAATCCACGCAAGTATCTGTGGAATTTTCTGGCATTAAATCAAGCTCTGCAAAACTATCGCATTACAGAATCGACGATTTACATAGCAATAGCTATGAACTTTGGAAAAAAATGGGGTCGCCACAAACACCGACGGCCGGACAAATTTCAGCGCTCGAAAAAGCAGGCCAATTGGCCTTAGTGAACCCACCTAAAAAAGTAGCGATTGTAAGAGGTGAAATAAAACTAGAAACTGAATTGCCCCGACAAGCCGTCGACCTGTTTCAATTATCCTGGTAAGAATAACATGAATAATCTTAGGAAGAAATAGATGAGCTTCTTCCTAAGATTATTTTTTTCGACCGACTCCAAATTGGTCTCCAGCTCTAACCGCCTTACCCTTTTCAAACTGAATTTCAACGACTTTTTCACTGGAAACTGCATTGTGAAATTCGTCCTCTAAATTCAATAAAACCTTTCTGGTTTTCACATCAACCACCTCACCGCTGGACGGATAAGCAAATTTTCCGTCTAAACTAAATGTAATCCAACCGGGCATATCCTTCATGGGGATCGTAGTTAATTGTTGGTATGGTGCCACGGCCGAAAAAACATGCAAGCGCATATTAAACCCATCACACAACCAAATTTCCTTTTCATCTGGAGTTAACCCAATGCCGTGACTCGGATTTCCATGTCGGCGAACCGGCCCCTTATTCCAACCTTCTACCACCAAACTGGCTAATTTCTTACCTGATTTCAAATCACCTACTTCAAAACCCAATAAACTATCGACCGTCACAAAACCTAATGATTCATCCTGATTTACAGTGAATGGTCGTACGTAACCCAAAAATGGACCCACTTTCAAGCGTATTGAATGCGTTTTTGCATCAGAAACATACAACCAAGGGTTTCCGATATCACCCATATACACAGAATTTCCTGATGAACCATAAACCGTATTATGCGCCCGTTTAAATCCATCTATCTTTTTGATAATATTTCCC
>Ga0209499_1002249_pt1 | contig 12471 bp, 10 predicted proteins | sample C_130208_EF_Meta_FD_187306 | JGI IMG/M metagenome (GOLD analysis project Ga0209499, IMG submission 187306) | Freshwater microbial communities from Lake Croche, Canada to study carbon cycling - C_130208_EF_MetaG (SPAdes) (version 2) | ecosystem: Environmental > Aquatic > Freshwater > Lake...
TGTGGCTTGCGTGTTGGGTGTGGTCAAGACCATGGGTGCGATCGATCAACCGCCTACCGTGCTGGGCGGACTGATCGGTAGCGCGTTGGTGGGAACGTTCATGGGGGTGTTTTTGGCTTATGGCTTTTTTGAGCCCTTCTCCAAACGTCTGACCGAAATCATCAACGACGAAGGCGAAATTTACGGCGTGGTCAAACAGATCATCATAGGTACCTTGAATGGCCACCCGATGCCTCTGATCATTGAAGCCGCCCGTGTGGGTATCAGCCACCACAACCAACCGAGTTTTGCGGAAGTCTTTGACGGCATGCGAGGTTAATCGCCATGGCCGATGAATCTCAAGCCCCGGCAGAAGAGCTCAAACCGGACGCCGCCCCTGACGCCACCCCGGTGGCGGAGCCGGAGGCCGCAGCGCCGCTGGCGCCCATCATCGTCAAAAAGGTCATGGACGATGGGCACGGCGGTGCCCACGGTGGCGCTTGGAAAATTGCGCTGGCCGACATGATGACCGCCATGATGGCCTTCTTCTTGTTGATGTGGCTGCTTGGCGCGTCCAATGCCGATCAGCGTAAAAGCATTGCCGATTATTTTCAGCCTACCTCGCACAGCAACGTGACCATGGGCAAGTTGGCCGGATCAGATGGCATGCTCGGTGGCCGCTCTGTGATCGATCCAGAGGCTTTCCCATTTTCAGCCAAGCAAACGGCCGCCATGGAGCGGGTGACGCCGCGCTCTCAGGGTGGCCCGACGGAGAACGATCCTGCGCCCAATGCGCAAGAGCGCAGCAATCCGGAGAGCCTGAGCGAAGAGCAGAAAAAACAAGTGGCCGAACAGCAAGACAAAGCCAACTTTGACAAATTGGAAAAAGAAGTCAAAGAAAATATGGCCAAAAATCCTCGCCTGGAAAGCATGAGCGAGCAGGTGAAGTTCGTGCGTGAGAAAGAAGGGCTGCGCATCGAAATCATCGACAAGGCCGATTTTGCGATGTTTGGTTTGGGCACCACCCAGTTGACGCCCAAAGCGCAGGTCCTGCTCAATGAGGTGGCCAAGAGCGTGACCAAGATGGACAACAAACTGGCCATTCGGGGACATACCGACAGTGTGGCTTTTGCCAACACCGATGGCCGCAACAACTGGTCTTTGTCGGCGGAACGTGCCGAAGAAACCCGTAAACTGATTGGTAAAAAAGGTGTGCCCGAAAGCCGCTTTGCCAAGATCGAAGGGGTGGCCGACAGCGCGCCTTACAACCCCAACGACCCCAAAGACCCGCGCAACCGACGCATCAGCATCACGGTGATGTACAAGGAATAAAAGGCCAGTAGGCCTGGAGGCTGCGTCGATGGAGTGTCTGTGTCTAAACTGCTGAAATGGCCGATTCCTGCGCTGCTGATCTGGGGCGGCGCATGGGCGATTTACCTGAATGCCTCGGGCCTGTTGCCCGAGTTGTGGGCCATGGCTTTGGCCTGTGCGGTGGCGGCGGCCTTCAGCGTCATGGGCCAAACGCCAGCGCGCAGATGGGCACTGGTGCTGGGTTTCCCCGTTTCCCTTTGGCTCTCCGGTGCGGCGGTCTTTCCCGCCTGGGGCTGGCTGATTCCCTTGGCGCTGGCCTTGTTGATTTACCCGGTGCACGCATGGCACGACGCACCCATTTTCCCCACCCCCTTGAATGCTTTGCGCGATCTGTCGCAAGCCGCGCCTTTGCCTTCAGGCGCGGTGCTGTTGGATGCGGGTTGTGGTGTGGGCGATGGTTTGCGCGCCTTGCGCTTGGCTTATCCGCAGGCCCAACTTTGCGGCATTGAATTCAGCTGGCCTTTGCGCTTTATGGCCGCGCTACGCTGCCCTTGGGCGCGCATCTGGCATGGCGACATTTGGCAAGAAGACTGGTCGGGCTACGACCTGGTGTACCTGTTTCAGCGCCCTGAGACCATGCCGCATGCGGTGGCCAAAGCGCGTGAGCACATGAAGCCCGGTGCCTGGTTGGTCAGCCTCGAGTTTGAAGCCACCGAGCTGACGCCCACCGCCGTGGTGCAGGCCAGCGCTGGCCGGCCGGTCTGGTTGTATCAGGCGCCTTTTAAACCCGCACCGGTGAGCCTTGCCCCAATTCAAGCCGGCAACTCGTCACCCACAATCGGGCCCGTGCCGCTGAAGCGTTCCAGCGCCAGGTAAATCACCGGGGTGATGTACAGCGTCACCGCTTGCGAAAACACCAAGCCACCAACGACGGCCAAACCCAAGGGCTGGCGCAGCTCGGCACCGGCGCCCCATCCCAGCGCAATCGGCAAGGCACCCATCAAGGCGGCGATGGAGGTCATCATGATGGGGCGAAAGCGCAGCACACAGGCCTCGCGGATCGCTTGCGCCGGCGTCATGCCTTCGTGGCGCTGCGCCTCCAGCGCAAAGTCGATCATCATGATGGCGTTCTTCTTGACGATGCCAATCAGCAGCAAGATACCAATGGTCGCAATCAGCGTCAGATCTTGGCCAAAAATCATCAGCGTGCCCAAGGCGCCCACAGCGGCCGAGGGCAGGCCGGCAAAAATCGTGATCGGGTGGATATAACTTTCGTACAGCACGCCCAGCAGCACGTAAATCACCAGCAAGGCCGAGATGATCAAAATACTTTGACTGCTTTGCGAGTCCTTGAACACCGCCGCATCGCCGCCATAGGTGCGGATGATGGAGCTGGGCAAGGCAATCGCATCGGCAGCCGCTTCCAGCTGTTTCGTGGCATCACCCAAAGCGGCTCCGGGGGCCAAGTTGAAGGACACGGTCACCGCTTGCAACTGCCCCGCATGGTTGATGGCTGTGGGGCCCACGGTGCGCGAGACAGTGGCAAAGCCGGACATGGGCACCAAAGTTCCATTGCTGGAGCGAACAAAAATACTGTCCAAGGCGGATTCGTCGGTTTTGGCTTCGGGATTCACTTCCATGATCACCTGGTAGCTGTCGGTGGCCAGGTACATGGTGGACACTTGTCGCTCACCGAAAGCACTGTACAGCGCGGTTCGAATGGCATCGACAGAAACGCCCAGTGTGTTGGCGCGATCACGGTTGATTTGAATGTCCGCTTGCAGACCGCGCAATTGCGCGTCACTGGTGATGTCGCGAAAGATCGGATCGGCGCGCAATTTTTCTTGTAATTTGGTGGCCCAGAGATTGAGTTGATCGGCCTTCACACTTTGCAATATGTACTGGTAACGCGCCTTGCTTTGGCGACCCCCCAGTTGCAAGTTTTGCACGGGTCGCATAAAGACATTGATGCCCGGCACGCCACGCAGTTTCTTGCGCAAGTCTTCGACCACCACTTTCATGGGCTTGCGCTCGTTTTGAGGCTTCAAGGTGATGAACATGCGCCCTGAGTTTTGCGGGCCGACCCCGCCGTTGAAGGAGTTGACGGCCGCCACGTTCGGGTCTTTGCGGAAGATGGCCGCAGCGCGCTCTTGCAAAACAATCATGGCCGCAAATGAAATGTCTTCGGGCCCTTCGGTGGTCACCTGGATTTGGCCAATGTCTTCTTCCGGGAAAAAGCCTTTGGGAATCACCATCAGCATCCATGCGGTGATGCCGAAGGTGGCCACCGCAATCACTAAAATAAACTTGCTGTGACGCAGTGCCGAGTCCAGCGAGCGTGAGTAGGCGCCCAAGAGCGCATCAAAGCCGCGCTCAAACTGGCGCACCAACCAGCCTGGTGGTTTTTTGTGTTCTTCGTCGGTCAGATAACGACTCGCCAACATGGGCACCAGTGTCAAGGACACAAAGGCCGAGACGGCAATCGACAAGCCCACCACCACGGCAAACTCGTGGAACAGCAGACCGATCACGCCGGGCATGAAGAAGATGGGGATGAACACCGCCACCAAGGAGGTCGAAATGGAGATGATGGTGAAGCCCACTTCACGCGCGCCGCGCAGCGCAGCCTTGAACGGCGGTTCACCCGCTTCGACGTGGCGAATGATGTTTTCCAGCACCACAATGGCATCGTCTACCACCAACCCCACGGCCAGCGTCAGACCCAAAAGCGAGATGTTGTCCAGGCTGTAGTTCAGTCCCCATAACAAGGCCACCGCACCCATCAGCGACACAGGCAGAGACAGTGCCGGAATGGCCGTGGCGACAAAGCGGCGCAGGAACAAGAAGATCACCAGAACCACCAGCATGATGGTGCCGATCAGGGTCAGGCTCACATCTTCCAGCGCATGGCGAATCGAAACGGAGCGATCGTTCACCGGCGTCAGCGACACCGACTCGGGCATTTGGCTTTTCAACTCAGGCAGTGTCTTGTTCACTGCGTCCACGACTTTGACCGTGTTGGCACCGGGCTGACGTTGAATCGCCAAGGTGATCGAGTTCTCACCATTCAAGGTGGCCCAAGTCTTGATGACCTCCACGCTGTCTTGCACTTTGGCCACGTCACGCAAACGCACGGGCACGCCGCCTTTGTTGCTGACGATCAGGTCGGCAAACTCACGCGCCGAACTCATTTGTTTGTTGGCTTGCAGCACCAAGGTTTGTTGCGGACCGTCAAAGGTCCCTGCCGGGGTGTTGACGTTGGCCGCTTTCAGGGCTGCGCTCAATTCATCTAAGCCGATGTTGCGTGCCGCCAAGGCGGCGGGGTCGACCCGCACCCGAACCGCAAAGCGTTTGGCACCATAAATATTCACCTGTGCCACGCCGTTAATGGTCGACAAGGTCGGCGAAATCAGGTGTTCTGCGTAGTCTTGCAGCTCGGCTTGGGGCAGCGAAGGCGAGCGCAGTGAAATCAACAGCACCGGCGCATCGGCAGGGTTCACCTTGCGGTAGGAGGGCGGGTATACCATGTCAATCGGCAAAGTGCGCTGGGCACGCAACAGTGCGGCTTGAACATCGATGGAGGCCGCGTCGATATTGCGGCTTTCAATGAACTCCAGGGTGATGGACGTGCTGCCCAAGGTGCTGGTGGAACTGATGACTTTCAGACCTGGGATGGTTTGAAACTGTTTTTCAAGTGGCAAGGCCACCGAGCTGGCCATGGTTTCCGGGTTGGCGCCTGCCAAGACAGCCGACACGTTGATCACAGGCGTGTCGTAACTGGGCAGCGCCGCCACCGGAATGTTTTTGTAGCCAATCACACCGGCCAATACGATGGCTGTGTTCAGCAACACCGTCATGACCGGGCGGCGGATGAAGAGCTCAGAAAAGTTCATGCGATGAGGCCTGGCAATTTATTTGGCGGCCGCTGGGGCCGCAGGGGCTGGCGCAGCGGCGGTGCCTGGTGCGGCTGGAAGGGTGTTGGCGGCTGGCGAGCCTGGTGGCGAGCCCGGCGCGGCTGATGGGGCGCCTGCACCCTCTTTGCCGGGTTCCTTGTTCTCTTTGGGCCGCTCCACCACTTTCACGCCGGGGCGCACGTTTTGTTTGCCATCGACCACGATCACGTCGTTTTCTTGCACGCCCGTCACGGCGGCTTCAGGACCGGCGGGGTAGACCAGCTTGATCGGCCGCGCCACGGCTTTACCGTCTTCCACCACATACACCAGGGGGCCGCGCACGCTTTGAATGATGGCGGCTTGGGGGATCACCAGCGCGTCTTCAATCTTCTTGGTGGTCAGGCCGACATTCACAAACAGGCCGGGCCATAATTTGCTGTCTTTGTTGTTGAACACCGCTTTGAGTTTGACGGTGCCAGAAGCGGGGTCCACAGCGTTGTCCACAAACTGCAATTTGCCGATCAAGGGTTTTTTGTCTTCAGGCAAAGTGGCCGTGACTTTGACCTGTTCGGCCCCGGAGGCTGCGGCCAAAAAATCAGCCAAATCGCGCTGCGGCAAATTGAAGGCCACAGCCATAGGGTTGACCTGCACCACATTCACCAGCACGGTCACATTGGCCTGCACGATGGAACCCGCAGGGGTGTTGATCACACCGGTGCGCCCAGCGTGCGGCGAGGTGATACGGCCATAAGACAAGGCCACTTGCGCGGCTTGCGCGGCTGCAGCATCAGAGGCCACCACGGCGGCCGATGCATCGACCAGTGTTTGCGCGGAGTCCACCGCAGCGCCCGAGATAAAGTTTTTCGCTACCAATTCACGGCTGCGTGTGAGTTGGCGTTTGGCATCGTCCAGGGTGGCTTGGTCTTTGGCCAGCTGCGCCTTGGCTTTGGCCAAGTTGGCTTCGTCGGTGCGGGTGTCCAGTGAGAACAAGACATCGCCTTTGTTCACAAACTGACCCTCTTTGAAGTGCACCTGGGTGATGGCACTGGTCACTTGCGGACGAATGTCCACGCTGGCCAGCGAAACCGCCGAGCCCACGGCCTTGAGCACCACGGGCACGTCGCGCTTTTCCACTTTGACCGTGACCACGCTCACCACGGGTGCTGGCGCTGCGCCGGCCGCCCCATTGGCGGGTGCAGCAGGTGTTCCTGGTGCCGCAGATCCCGTTGGCGCTGCTGGATTTGCCGCGGCAGGGTTGGCCGGCGGACTGCTTTCGGGCGGGGTTTGGGGTGAGCAAGCAATCAAACCCAAAGAGACCAACGCACCCCAGAAGGTGATCCCGGCCACGCGGGCTGGCAAACGTGCAACAAAATTCATGTGGTTCAAATCCCGAAAGAGAGGCGCCGTGCGGACCCTGGCCGCAGGCAAAAAGTTTTCAGATCAAAGTAGCGCTTGCCACTTTAGAGGATTTATGTTTTTTTACCAAATCTCAACATAGTTTGAACTTTACCTTTGTTTCGAATCTTTTGCCGACGCTCAGGCTTGGGGATTGCGCTTTGGCGCGGTTGGCAATCAAGCTCCTGTGCTCATGGCATGATGGCGCACCATCTGGATCTCAGGAGACCGCCTCATGCGCCCATTTCATTTATCTCGCCGCTGGACTCACGGTGCGGCCATCGTTGCCTTGTTTTTCAGTGCGGGCTGGGCCCCAGCGCAAACCGCATGGCCTCAAAAACCGGTCAAGATCATCGTGCCTTTTGCGCCCGGTGGGACGACCGACCTCTTGGCGCGTGCCGTGGCACCCGAATTGTCCAAGGCCTTCGGCCAGCAATTTGTGGTCGAGAACCGCGCCGGTGCTGGCGGCAACCTGGGCGCTGACGTGGTGGCCAAATCGGCCCCAGACGGCTACACCATCTTGATGGGCACCGTGGGCACGCACGGCATCAACCGCGCGCTTTACCCCAAGTTGCCTTATGACCCCTTTAAAGACTTTACGCCCATCACGCTCGTGGCGGCCGTGCCCAATGTGATGGTGGTCAACATCGAGAAAGCCAAGGCCATGGACATCCATAACGTCAAGGACTTCATCAAGGCCGCCAAAGCCCATCCTGGTCAGTTCAATATGGCTTCCAGCGGCAACGGCACCTCCATCCATTTGGCGGGGGAGTTGTTCAAAAGCCAGACGGGTATCTTCATGGCGCACATTCCGTATCGGGGTTCGGGTCCGGCCTTGCTGGATTTGATGGGCGGCAGCATGGATGTAATGTTTGACAACCTGCCCTCGGCCATGCCGCTGATCAAATCGGGCAAGCTCAAGGCCTTGGCCGTGACCAGTGCGCAGCGCTCTGGCGCCATGCCCGACTTGCCCACCATCGAAGAAGCCGCCGGACTCAAAGGCTTTGAAGCCAGCAGTTGGTTTGGTTTGTTGGTCCCTGCCGGCACGCCAGTGGACATCGTCAACCGCATTCAACAAGAAGTGGCCAAGTCCTTGAACACGCCGGCCATCAAAGAAAAAATGCTGGCCCAAGGTGCGATTCCGAGTGGCAACACGCCGGCGCAATTTGCCACTTTGATTGAGAGCGAGCACAAAAAGTGGGCCGTGGTGGTCAAGGCTTCAGGGGCCAAAGTCGACTGAGGCCTGAGATGCGCCCCATGATCGAGGACAATGGCGAGATGCCCGCTACCGAACTCACCGTCACCTCTTCTGGCCAAGTCAATGGTTTTGAACTGCTCATTCCCACAGGCCAAGAGGGCCCGATCTTGCCGCATGTGCAAGATTGGGTCACGGCGCAACTCAAAGCCAAAAAGCCGGTCAAAGACATCAGCAGCCAAGTGCTGGTCAAAGGCATCAAGCAGTGGACGGTGTTTGAGCAAAAAGCGGGCGGTAAAGCGGTGCGCACCGTGTTCAAAATCACCTGAAGATCAGCGCTGGATTTTGGGCCCAGGATCTGCACCCGCGCGATGCGCGCATGTGATGTGCGCTCAAAGCCCCCAAGCGATTGCGGCGTCGTAGATCAGCTTGAGTGAAATCACAAACAAGCCGATTCGTACGCAGCGGTAAAACCAGACATCGGCGATTTTGTTCGTCAGGTAAGCACCGGCCACGGTGCCCAGCAAGGCTGCGGGAATCAATGCGCTGGCCTTGTGCAGGTCGGCCATGCTGTAAGGCTGCAGCAGCTGATAGGGCAAGATCTTGACGGCGTTGAGCACCGCAAACAACAAAGTGGCGGTACCGGCAAACACCATTTTGGGTAAGCGCTGGGGCAGCACATAGACCTGAAACGGCGGCGCACCGGCGTGCGAAATGAAGCTGGTAAAGCCGGTCAGCGCACCCCAGAAAATACCACGCGGCAGGTCCGGGCCGTGCGCCTGCGCCGGGGCTTTGCGCAGCCAGGTGTTCAGGCAAAAGCCAACGCCAATAGCCCCAATCAACAGCTTGGTGGCTGCCACCGAGGTGTAAGACACGGTGAGCCAACCGATGAAGATGCCGAAGCTGCCAGCGGGCACCAAAATCTTCAAATTGATGGCGCTGAAGTGTTTGCGGTACAGCCACACGCTCACCACGTCGGAGATGACGTAAATCGGCAGCAAGATGATGACGGCCTGCAGGGGCGGCATGACGAGCGACAAAATCGGCACGCCCAGCATGCCGATGGTGGGCAGGCCGCCCTTGGACAGGCCGACCAACAAGGCGGCCAGGCTGGCCAGCAAAAAAGGGGTGTCTATGGTGATCATCTGAATGGCGTCAGCGTGATCAATTCGCGCCGCAGCACTTCTTGTACTTCTTGCCGCTGCCGCAGCTGCAAGCGTCGTTGCGGCCAGGCGTAGCTTCGCGTATGACTTGCACCACGCGCGCGCCGATGCTGCGCCAAATTTCGCGCAGGTCGTACACCGCCCACAGCGCTTCGCCGTAGGTGTTCAGGCGTGATTCGCTCACGCTGGGGGGGCCGTCTTCGCTCAGCGCCGACAAGGTGGGCTCGTCGGTATCGTCTTCGGTCAAGGCGACGATGGCTTCCAAGCAATGGTCGTGCAGTTGGGCCGCATCTTTGTCTTTGGGGGCGACCCATTCATCCGGCCAGTTTTCCACCGCAAACATGAAGCCCAGTGCCCACACTTGGGCGAACGAAGGAATCTCGCCTTCGGCAAAGTCGTCGCGCTCTTCGGGCGGCAGGCTGGCCATGGCGCCGCGAATGTCCATCACTTCGGGGGCATAGGCGCGCTCGTCGTCCAAGGCTTCAATGCCGCTGTCAAGGGCGGTTTTGACTTCGCTAAAGCGCTGCTGCCACAGCGCCATAAAGCGGCTGCGTTGCGCTGCTTCGGCAAAGCTGCCGCCTTCCTCCAAGCCCAGCAGCACGCCCAACCATTCGGCTTCGGGCAGCGGCGTGCGGCAGCAGACCATGGCGGCCAGAAAGCCTTCACAAAACTCCCACTGCGGAGTTTCGTCGTAGCGGATGCGCATCTCGTCCAGGATGTCGTCCAGGGCGTCAAAGTCTTCGGGCTGCATGCCCTTGTCGGTGCTTGTCAGGCTTGGGGTCGTCATGGTGGAGATCCAAAAAATAAGGAAAGAAAGTCACAGGCTTTCAGCAGGCCGATGCGACCTGGGCGGCTTCAGGGGCTTGGAACAAGTGGGCATAAAAAGCCTGACGCTGCGCATCCACCGCAAAGCCAGGGGGCGGCTTGATGTGCGGGTTCAGGTCCACACCCAGGCGATCTAAGCGGCGGCGCATGCACAGCACTTGCGCATCTTTGCTCAGCAGCAGCGCGCGGTGCGCCACCGCCAGGTCGATGAATTTTTGGTCGTCCGCATCTTTGCAGGTGCACGGCGCTTTGGGCGCGTCTTCGAGCAAGGTGGCTTGCGCGTCAAAGGCGTGCAACAGGGCTTCGGCGCTGCAGCCCGCTGGCGTGATGGGCGCCATGCGCGCCGCCAAATGCGTGTAGCCCAGAACGCGGCGCAGTTCTTCGCGCATCGATGCGGTGGCGATCCAGCGCAGTCGGCCCTGGTTCAGCGCGTGGCGCAGGCCCTGGGTGCGCGGGTCGTCAAAGATCCACAGATCGAGCACGATGTTGGTGTCCAGCACCGTGAGCACAGCCTCAGAGCTTGTCACGCACCGAACCCTTCATCATGTCAAAGCGGAACAAGCGGCATTCGATCGGGCCGTTCCACATCGGCACGCGGCGGGTTTCTTTCAGGCGCATGCGACTGGGCAATTTCAAATCGGGCGTGAGCATCCACGCGGTCCAGCCGCTGTAGTTCTTTTTCCAATGCGAGGCCAGTTGGTTGAAGAAGTCGCCGCCGTCGTCGGTGTGCGCGGTCTCGCGGTGACTGCCTTGCTGCTGTGCCTCCTGGTGCCGCTCGGCCGCCAAGGCGCCGGGCTCAAAGCCTTCGCGACCGCGCCCGGCCACACCGGCGGCGGCAATCCGCTCGCCATAAGGCGGGTTCAGCAGCATCAGGCCAGGGACCTCGCTGGGCGGCATGCGCTGCAGCGCATCGCCGCCGCGAAACTCAATCACGCCCGCCACGCCCGCGCGCTCGGCGTTGCGCTCGGCAAAGTCGACCATGCGGTGGGCCACATCGCTGCCGTAGATGAGCGCCGTGGGCTCGTGCTCAGCCGCTTGCGCTTGCTCGAGCAAACCTTGCCAGACGTGGACTTGGTAGGGCAGGAGTTTTTCAAAACCAAAGCGACGCAGGCTGCCCGGGGCAATGCCGCAGGCAATTTGCGCGGCTTCAATCGCAATGGTGCCGCTGCCGCAACACGGGTCGTACAAAGGCGTGGTGCCGTCCCAGCCGCTGGCGGCAATCATGGCCGCCGCCAGGGTTTCCTTCAAAGGTGCGTCGCCTTTGTCGGCGCGCCAGCCGCGCTTGAACAAGGGCTCGCCCGAGGTGTCGATGTACAAAGTGGCGTGGTCGGTGGTCAGGTGGGCGTAGATGCGCACATCCGGCCACTGGGTGTTGACATCGGGGCGCTCGCCGCGCTTGGCGCGAAAGCGGTCGGCCACGGCATCTTTGATTTTCAGTGCGGCAAAGTTCAGACTGGTCAGGGGGCTGTGCTGCGCGGTGACTTCGATCTTGAAGGTTTGCTTTGTCGTGAACCAAATTTCCCAGGCCACCTCGCTGGCCGCGTTGTACAGGTCGTTCTCGTTGCGGTACATCGTCTGTGACAGTTGCACCAACACCCGCTGCGCCAAACGGCAGTGCAGGTTCAGCAGCATGGCTTCGCGCCAAGAGGCGCGCACCATCACGCCGCCACGCCCAGTCATCAAGTCGTTGCCGGTCAGGCCGGTGATGCCGTGCACCTCGTCGGCCAAAAAGCCCTCTACGCCGGCGGCGCAGGGCAAGAACAATTGCAGTGAGTTCACAGTGTTTTACGCAGGTTGGCGGGCGCGATTTTCAGCGCCTCGCGGTATTTGGCCACCGTGCGTCGCGCGCAGTCGATGCCTTGCTCTTTGAGCATTTCCGACAGTTGGTTGTCGGACAGGGGTTTGGCTGGATTTTCGGCCGCCACCAATTGGCGAATCAGCGCGCGCACCGCCGTGCTCGACGCTGCGCTGCCACTGTCGGTGCCCAGGCCCGAACCAAAGAAATACTTCAGCTCAAAGGTGCCCATGGGCGTGGTCATGTACTTGGCGGTGGTGACGCGGCTGATGGTGGACTCGTGCAGACCGAGCTCATCGGCAATTTCACGCAGCACCAGGGGCCGCATGGCCAGCTCGCCGTGGATAAAGAAATTCTTTTGCCGCTCGACGATGGCGGTGGAGACGCGCAAGATGGTGTCAAAGCGCTGCTGAATGTTCTTGATGAACCAGCGCGCTTCTTGCAGGCGTTGCTGCAGACCTTGGTGGCCTTCGCTTTTGCCGCCGCGCAAGGCGTTGGCGTAAATATCGTGTACCCGCAGGCGCGGCATCACATCGGGGTTCAGCTGCACTTTGAAGCGCGGCTCGCCGTTGGGCCGGGTGTTGATCACCAGCACATCGGGAATGATCACATGCTGTTCGGCATTGGCAAAGGGCCGGGCCGGCTTGGGCTCCAAGCGGGCGATTTGGGCAATGGCCAATTTGATGGTCACATCGTCTTCGGCGCACAGCAGCAACAGGCGCTTGACATCGCGTTTGGCCAGCAACTCCAGCGGTTGCGCGCAGATCTTCAAAGCGGCTTGCCAGACGTGGTCGTCGGGCGCGTCTTCCAGCTTGGCTTTGATCTGCAGACTCATGCATTCGGCCAATCCGCGTGCGCCCACACCCACGGGTTCGAGCGACTGCAACAGGCTCAGGGCCATGGTGAAACGGTGCA
>Ga0209499_1002257_pt1 | contig 12442 bp, 9 predicted proteins | sample C_130208_EF_Meta_FD_187306 | JGI IMG/M metagenome (GOLD analysis project Ga0209499, IMG submission 187306) | Freshwater microbial communities from Lake Croche, Canada to study carbon cycling - C_130208_EF_MetaG (SPAdes) (version 2) | ecosystem: Environmental > Aquatic > Freshwater > Lake | place...
AATCACACCCACGGGTACTTTCAGGTCCCTGCGCAACTCCCTCCCAAAGAAGTAGCCAACGGCTGAAAAGTTTAGAGCCGAACCCTTGCTGCTCAGATTCCAGGAAATCTTCAGACTGTCGGACGGATCGTGGGCGGGAGAGTGGGATATCCCCACCAACCGGAAAAGAGGATCCTCTGCTTTTTCTGCTTCCACCGATTGGGCAACGCACTGCTTCAACTTCCACTCCATATTCGACTGCCCGCTCGCCACCCAAACCTCGCCCACCAGAATGTCAGAGACCTGGATCGAATTCGTACCGGCAACGACCTTCAGGATCTGCCCTTTTTCATCAGCGGGCGATGCTTCCAATCGAACCATCCACTTGCCGTCCGCTCCTGCCTTGGCCTTAAACTCCTTTCCCTGCCATTGCACCAGCACGTCCGATCCCGGATCCGCTTTTCCCATGACGGGAAACGGCACATCCCGTTGAAACACCGCATGGTCTGAGATTAGCGGATGAAGGGAAAGTTCTGCTCGGCCGAAAACGGGTAGAAGGCAAAAGGCCAGACCAACCGAAAGTTGCAACGTTCGCATGGACTCTTTAATGACCTCGGGTCGAAACACCGAGCAGCGACTCTTTACCACTCAACTTCGGCCAAAAGAGGCCATAGGCAGCAATGACGACGAAGCACCCGAGCGGAACGGCGAATCCAACCGACATATTCCACTGATCCCCCACCCACCCCATGAGCTTCGGAAGGAGGGCCCCGCCCATGATCGCCATAACAATAAAGGAGGAAGCCAGTTTCGATTTCTCCCCCAAGCCGTGAATACCCAGCGCAAAGATCGTCGGGAACATCACCGACATAAAGAAGAAGCTAAGGAACAGGGCCACCACCGAGATCCAGCCCAACTTTCCGACAATCACGGCCATGAGAAGGGCGTTGACGATCGCATAGGCCCCCAAAACCCGATGCGCGGCAAATTTTCCAAGAATTCCGGCACCCGTCGCCCGACCCAAAAGAAAGAGCGTGAATCCAAAATAGGCCAAAAGCTTGGTGGCTCCCTGCTCCCCAATAAACCAGTTTCCATCCCGATTCTGAACCCCCGACTCTCCTCCCAACCAGAAACTGTTCCGACAGCTCTCTCCGACGGCTGGGATTTCCGAAACAATGTAGTTGATGAAAAAGCTAAAAATCCCGGCTTGGGCCGCGACGTAGAAAAACTGAGCGACCACCGCCATAACAAAGTGGGGATGCGACCAGATCGATTTCGAGCTTCCGGGAGTCGAGTCGGTGAGATGATAATCATCCGGAGTCTGGATTTCCGGAAGCCGGACAAATAAAAAGACGATGGCCAGTAAGAGCACCCCGCCGGCGATCCCCGCATATGGAATCCATAGCTGTTGGTGCGCTGCCTCCGCCCCCTGAGAAGAATAAAAGAACATCCCACCTAGGATCGGCCCGAGAATCCAACCCACACCGTTGAAGCTCTGGGCAATGTTGATACGGACTGCCGCAAACTGGGGGGCCCCCAGTACCGTGGTGTACGGATTGGCAATCGTTTCAAGAAAAGTCAGCCCCATGGAGATCACGCAAACTCCAAGGAGGAAGGCCCAGAAGGTGGAAATCTGGGTTGCAGGAATAAACCAAAGACACCCTAACGCCACCATCGCCAACCCGGAAAGAATACCCCCTTTATATCCCAGCTTCTTCGCCAACCACCCCGCCGGCAAAGCCATGAGAAAATAACCGAGGTAATGGGAGAACTGGACCCAGGCTGACTGGGCTTTGGTTAGGTGAAGGAAATCCTGAAAATGCTTGTCCATCACATCGATCATTCCGTTACACAGCGCCCAAAGGAAAAAGAGTGAACTCACCAGCCCAAAAATCCCCAGATGGTTCCTCCCATCTGTCCCCTGAAAAAGCCCCCCTTGATTCGATCCCTTGGATACGGATTTTTTCATCATATCGGGCTAGCCTAAGGCAAGCGCCTGCATCTACAATTCCTTTATGCGCATTTCCGATCATAAAACTAAAGTCGGTATCCGCCCCACCATCGACGGCCGTCTCGGGGGTGTCCGCGAATCCCTCGAAAACCAGACCCTCTCCCTCGCCAAAGCTGCCGCCAAACTCATTTCCTCCTCTATCCGTCACCGGGACGGCTCTGCTCTCGAATGTGTCATCCCCGACAAGTGCATCGGGGGAGCAGCCGAATCATCCGCCACCGATTTCCTTTTCTCCCGGGAAAATGTCGGTCTCACCCTGACCGTCACCCCCTGCTGGTGCTACGGGTCCGAAACGATGGACATGGATCCGCTTCGCCCGAAAGCCGTCTGGGGCTTTAACGGAACCGAGCGACCCGGTGCCGTCTACCTCGCCGCCGTCTTGGCCGGCCACGCCCAAAAGGGTCTGCCCGCCTTCGGAATCTACGGCCGCGATGTTCAAGAAGCCGGTGATCTGAAAATTCCCACCGATGTCTCAGAAAAGGTTCTCCGTTTCTGCCAAGCCGGTCTCGCCGTTGCCACCATGCGCAATCGTGCCTACCTCGCCATGGGCGGAACCTCTATGGGTATCGCCGGATCGATCGTCGACCCCAACTTCTTCGAATCCTACCTTGGGATGCGCGTCGAAAGCATCGATATGACCGAATTCGTCCGCCGGATGGATCGCGGCATCTTCGACTCTTCGGAGAAGAAGAAAGCCCTCGCTTGGACCAAAAAGAACTGCCGCGAAGGCAAAGACTGGAATTCCCCAAAAACGAAACGTCCTCGCGCCCAACTAGACAAGGAGTGGGAAAAATCCGTCGAAATGTCCCTGATCGCCCGGGACCTGATGGTCGGCAACCCTGCGCTAGCCAAAGCCGGATTCGGCGAGGAAGCCCTTGGTCACGATGCCATCGTCGCCGGTTTCCAGGGCCAGCGCCAATGGACCGACCACTTCCCCAACGGCGACTACCTCGAGGCTATCCTCAATAGCTCATTTGACTGGAACGGTCGCCGCGCTCCCTATCTCGTCGCCACGGAAAACGATGCCCTCAACGGAGTTGGAATGCTCTTCGGCAACCTCCTCACCAACACGGCCCAGATCTTTGCCGACGTCCGCACCTACTGGAGTCCCGACGCCGTCAAACGCGTCAGCGGCACCAAACTGACCGGGGCAGCCTCCGGAGGTCTTTTGCATTTGATCAATTCCGGTCCTGCCGCCCTCGACGGAGCCGGTCGTCAGAAAGTTTCCGGCAAGCCAGCGATGAAGCCGTTTTGGGAGATCACCGATGCGGAGGAAAAAGCCTGCCTTGATGCCACCAGCTGGCATCCCTCCATCACCGAGTATTTCCCCGGCGGAGGTTGGTCGACCCGCTTCCTCACTCCCGGATCCATGCCCTGCACCATTCATCGTCTCAACCTCGTGCGGGGCCTCGGCCCCGTCCTGCAGATCGCCGAGGGCCAAACCGTCGAACTTCCGTCCAAGGTGAATCAGATTTTGGAAGAAAGAACCAATCCCACCTGGCCGACCACTTGGTTCGTTCCCCGCACGGGTGGAGCGGGAGTCTTCCGCGATGTCTATTCGGTGATGAACGCATGGGGTGCGAATCACTGCGTCCTTACCTACGGCCACGTCGGAGCCGACCTAATTTCACTCGCTTCCCTACTCCGAATCCCCGTCTACATGCACAATGTGAATTCGGAAAAAGTTTTCAGGCCATCTGCATGGAACACTTTCGGCACCGCCGACCTTGAATCCGCCGATTTCCGTGCCTGCTCCACCTACGGCCCTATCTACCGCTAGGATTGCAAATCCAACTTTTACACCCCTAAAGACCAATTAGGATCCTCTCATGAAAACCACCCTGCCTCGGAAAATTGGAGCCCGGGAAATTGGTGCTGGCGTTTGGAATCTTGGCCCCGGTCGCGATCCATTTGGAGGTCCCACTCGTCCGGATCTCCCCATCCTCCAACGGCTGCCTCTGTTGGCCAAAGCCGGAATCACCTACGTCGAGTTCCATGACGTGGAACTTCCCTTACACCAAATCCCTGCCGCCCAGCGAATCATGCGGGATCACGGTTTGAAATGCGGAATGTACACCCCTTCCTTTTTTGCCGAGCCCATTTTCAAGGACGGCGCCATGACCAGCCACGATCCAAAAATCCGAAAATTAGCTTTGGAGAACGCCTGCCGCGCCGTCGATGCCACCGTGCAACTCGGTGCCAAAGTGATGGTCTTTTGGAATGGCCGGGAGGGATTCGACTTCGTCCTCGCCAAAAACGGCCAGGAAAGCTTTCGCCGAATGGTCGACGGCTTCAATGCGGTGGGACGGTATGCGGTGAAGAAGTATGGCCGGCGTTCCCCCCGCTTTGCCATCGAACCCAAACCCAACGAACCACGGGCCAACATGTATCTCTCGAATGTGGGCGAGGTCCTTTATCTGATCTCCCGCCTAGACCCCAAGCTTCAGCCCCTCTTCGGACTCAATCCGGAGACGGCTCACAGCAGGATGGCTGGCCTCGACTACCTCTGGGACATCGAGATGTGTTTGGAAGCTGGAAAACTCTTTCACATCCACCTGAACGCCCAGGACACAACACGCTACGATCAGGATCTCCCGTTCGGCTACACGGAGCCGCTCAAAGATTTAGCCCTCTGCGTGGTTCTCCAAGATGCCAAGTGGCCGGGAATCATCGCATTCGACGTGAAGGCTCCCCGAACTGATCGGCAGGAGGACATCACCGATATTCTCACCACCAGTGCCGCCAACCTAAATCGTCTTTGGACCAAGGCACTCAAAGTGGATCGTCGGAAAATCGCTGCCTACCGCGCCCGGGGCAATTTCACAGCCTTGGCCGGTTATCTAGCCCGCTGCCTCTACTAAGCGCCGTGGTCACTCTCGGGATCGACAGCGGGACCCAAAGCACCAAAGCCATCCTGTTTGACCTAAAACGATCCCGCGTCATCGGAACGGGTTCGGCTCCCCACCCTCTCCTCCCCCAACGAAATCCGGCGGTGAAAGAGCAGGATCCTCGGGATTGGATCCGCGCCTTTCGCACCGCCGTGAATCAAGCCCTCGCCTCGGCTCCCGCGGGCACGGCACGAAGGGTGGCCGGCATGTCGGTTTCTGGACAACAACATGGCTTCGTTCCCCTGGATCGTAACGATCAAGTCATCCGCCCCGCCAAACTCTGGTGCGACACCTCCACTGCAACAGAAGCGGAAGGAATCATAAAAAGAAATGGTGGCCTTCGCCGTCTAATCCAAAAAATCGGCAACGGACTCCCGGCTGGCTTCACTGCCTCGAAGATTCTCTGGTTGAAAAAACATGAGCCCAGACACTACGCTCGGCTGTCCTCGGTACTTCTGCCCCACGATTACCTCAACTTCTGGTTGACCCGTGAAAAAACCATGGAATACGGCGATGCCTCCGGTACCGGTTTTTTTGATGTTCGTCGAAGAAAATGGTCAGAGTCCGTTCTGCGCTCCATCGATTCGAAGTTGATTTCCTTTTTACCGCGCCTGATTTCCCCAGGCGGGACAGCAGGTGATCTTTCGGTTTCTTCAGCCAAAGTTTTAGGTCTCCCCTCGGGAATTCCGGTCGGACCTGGCGGGGGTGACAACATGATGGGAGCGATCGGCACAGGGAATGTGTGTCCCGGAGTGGTCACACTCAGTCTTGGCACCTCCGGGACCATCTATGCTTATAGCGATCGTCCGATCATCGACCCTCGGGGGGAAGTTGCCGCTTTTTGTGATTCCACAGGAGGTTGGTTGCCTTTGGTTTGCACCATGAATGTCACCGTGGCCACCGAAGCCATGGGCAAAGCTTTGCGCCTTTCTCACGACCAGTGGACCCGGTTGGCCGCCAGAGTTCCATCCGGATCCAATGGGCTCAAGTTCATTCCCTACCTGCAGGGAGAACGAACACCGAACCTGCCCCACGCGACCGCCTCCTACCAGGGGCTCAATTTGGAAAACTTCACCGCAGGCCATATCGCCCGCGCCACTCTCGAGGGAATCACTCAAGGTTTGGATTATGGTTTGCAACGGCTGCGCTCGCTCGGAATTCGACCCCGCGAGATTCGCCTTACGGGAGGTGGATCCAAAAACGCCCTCTGGCGTCAGATCCTGGCGGATACCTTGGGCACCACTGTGATAAAAATGGAATCGATGGAGGGAGCCGCACTGGGAGCTGCCCTCCAGGCGGCGTGGGTGGTGACGGGAGGAGGAAGAAAGAATCTCCAGACGATCACAAACCGTCACATCCGCTTGGACCGAAAGAGCCTCTGCCGACCGGCTACCTGAGCCAAAAACTGAAGTAGAGGTAGATCGAGGCGACCAGAAGCAGAATCACCGTTGTCAAAATACGGTTTCCCAAATCCCAGCTCGCCTTGAGCTCATCCGCCGCCACCTCACGAACCGAGGCATACGTCAGCCCCAGAATCTTTTTCTTATCGGGCGCTGGATAGATCAGAGAAACCCCGGTGGTGATTCCGATGCTCACCGCAAACAAAATCCCGGTGGCATAAAGAAAGTTAAAATCCCCGATCGCCGTCAGTAAAGGGTACTCGTTGATTTTCGAGACCCCAAAAAACGCCTGAATCGTCAGCTTGGTCAGCCCAAGCAGGAATCCGGCCGAAAGTCCCCATAAAGCTCCCTGCCGATTGATCCGTCCCCATCCCAGTCCCAATAAAAATACCGCGGTGATCGGAGGAGCCAAATAACCCTGCACGCTTTGCAGGTATTGATACAAACCTCCTCCCGAAACTCGCGCCATCACCGGAATCCAGAGAACCCCTAACCCCACAACCACACACGTCGCCATCCGCCCCACGAAAACGAGGTGCTTTTCCGGACGACCCGGAAAGATTTTCTCATAGATATCAACGGTAAAAAGGGTGGCCGCTGAGTTAAACAAGGATGCGAGGGAACTCATCAAGGCAGCTAAAAGACAAGCGACCACCAACCCTCGAAGCCCCGCGGGCAGCAGAGTGGTTACAAGGGTTGGAAAAACCTGATCTCCGTTAAAGACCATTTTTTCTCCAGCCCGAATCAATGGCATAGAGATTAATCCCTTTTCATGAAGGGCGAATCCGATCATCCCAGGGACGAGAAAAATAAAAACGGGAGCAATTTTTAATAACCCTCCGAAGAGAGCTCCCCGCCGCGCTGTGGCAAGATCTTTACCGATGAGTGTCCTTTGGACGATGTATTGATCCGTGCACCAGTACCAGACTCCGACAATCGGAGACGCGATCATGATCCCTAACCAAGGAAAATCCGGATCGGATAAGGGACGCCAAAAGGCGAATTGTGCGGCATGCGGTTGTAAGGTTTCCCGCAATTCATTCCACCCGCCCAACTGACTAAGTCCAAAGAAGGTAATGACGGAAGATCCGATAAGAAACACAATCGTTTGCAACGATTCGGTGTACACCACGGCACGCATCCCCCCGAAAACCGTATAAATTCCTGTGATGACGACGGTTCCCAAAGCCCCTGCCCAGAAGGCGCCCTGCGGAGAACCGAACGCGTCAGGCAGCAGTGTCTGAAAGACCAACGCACCTGCATACACAGTGACGCTGACCTTCGTTAAAATATAGGCCAAAAGGGAAACCAACGACAGAACCCATCGACAACGCGTATCGAATCGTTTCTCTAAGAACTCAGGAACGGTAAAGACGCCCGATCGGTAATAAAAAGGCACAAAGAAATACGCGAGCAAAACGATAATCCAAGCGTGAAGCTCCCAATGAGCCATAGCCATACCTGTGGTTGCGCCTTGTCCGGCAAGTCCAACGATATGCTCGGATCCAACGTTGGAAGCCAAAAGGGAACATCCGATTGCAAAAAAGCCGACATTTCTTCCTGCCAAGAAATACTCTTGGGTATTGGTATTTCTGCGGGAAGTCCACCAGGCGATTCCCCCAATCGCTCCAAAATACACCGCAATCACCAACCAATCCCAACCAACCAAGGTGGACTCCATCGTTCAAGAAGTAGCGTCCACACGATCGAAAACGACTACAAAACTAGTACTGTTTTGGAATTATGGGATCAGCGGTGAATTCTCTAATGATTGATTCCGATCATAAAGGTTATAGGCTCATACTGTGATCATTCCTTTCTTAGCTTTAACCCATTCATGAATCCCTCCTACCCATCGATCGAACTTCTTGCCGAACGCGCTCGGCAACGCATGCCTGGATTCGCCTACGACTACCTCGCCGGGGGCTGTATGGCCGAAGTGAACCTGCACAAAAACACGAGCGACATCCGTGCCGTGGAGCTCCGTCCCGCTTACTTGCGTGACTACAAAGGCGCTTCCCAAAAAACCACCCTCTTCGGCCGCGAATACGCCTCTCCGTTTGGCATCGCGCCCGTCGGCCTCCAGAGCCTGATGTGGCCGAAGTCGTGTGAGATCCTTGCCCGCACCGCGCATAGGCAAAACATTCCCTTTGTCCTCAGCACGGTCACCACCGCCAGCATCGAAACCATCTCCAAAATCACCGAGGGGGACTTCTGGTTCCAGCTCTACCATCCCGCGGAAGATTCGCTCCGCGACAAACTCCTGCGTCGTTGCGCTGACGCCGGCTGCAAGACTCTCGTGCTGCTTGCCGACACCCCTACGTTCGGCTATCGCCCCAAAGAAATTCGTAACGGCCTCTCCGTTCCGCCAAAGATGAGCCTCCGAAACGTTTTCCAAATGTGCACCCGTCCGACGTGGTCATTTTCCCAGCTTTTCGCCGGCATTCCCCAATTTGCCACCCTCAAGCCCTACATCCCCGCCGGACTTTCGATGAAGCACCTCGGGCTCTTCATGAATAAGACCTTTAGTGGCCGGCTTACCGCGTCCCGCATTCGCGCCATCCGCGAACAGTGGAAAGGAAACCTGGTGATCAAAGGGATCGTCAACCCCGAGGACGCCGAACTCGCCCTTTCCCTGGGTGCCGACGGACTCATCGTCTCTAACCATGGCGGTCGCCAGCTCGACCAAGGCCAGTCGACCGTCAAATCCACCGCCGCACTGGCAAAACAGTTCAAAGGCCGCACTAAAATCATGATGGACGGAGGCATTCGTTCCGGCTCCGACATCGCCGTCGCCATGGCCAGTGGGGCTGAATTCACCTTCCTGGGCCGCGCGCCGATGTATGGGGTTTGTGCCATGGGCGCTGCGGGAGGCGATCAGGTCGTTGAAATCCTCCAAAAACAACTCCAACAAGTGATGGAGCAACTCGGATGCGAGGTTTTGGAACATCTTCCACGCCACCTCGTCTGATAAGCACCCCATCAACCGATGAGCCTCTCTCTCGATCTCGTTCCCTATGGGGGTTGGACCAAAGCCGTTCGGATGCGACGCGACGGATGGGAATTGATTGCCCCGCTCGAGATTGGGCCTCGCATTCTACGGTTCGGCCCAATGGACGGCCCCAACGTTCTTTTTGAAAACAAAGAGCAGATGGGAAAGACGGGCGCCAAGGAGTGGATGATCTACGGTGGACACCGACTCTGGACCGCCCCCGAAAACGAGCAGTGCTACGCCCCGGACAACGACCGCGTCTCCTTTGAACTTTTGCCCGAAAAAGGATGCCGCCTCACCGGAGAAATGAATCCAAAGTTTGGCTGGCAAAAAAGCTTGGAAATCCTCTGGAACCCAAATGGCCTCGTCCAAATCGAACATCGCCTCATGAACTCCACCGAAAAAGCCCTCCCCGTCAGTCCGTGGTGCCTGACCGTTCTCAATCAGGGTGGAATCGCCTTCGTCCCCCAGCCTGCCTACGTCCCCCACCCCATCGATCTTCCCAAGGGCACCAAGTTCTCGATGGACGATTATCTTCCTAACCGGAACCTGACCCTCTGGAAATATACCGACCTGGCAGACCCCCGTATCCACCTCGGTCGGAATCTGTGGACTCTTGCGCAAAAGGAAGAGACCAAATCTTTCAAGATCGGTTTCCGCCACACCGAAGGCTGGATCGGATATCAACTGGGTGATCTCTTTTTCGCCAAATGGATCTCCCATGAAAAGGAGGCGACCTACCCAGATCGGGGCTGCAATACAGAGCTCTTCACCAATGGAGATATCCTGGAAATCGAAAGCCTCGCGCCCGAAAAGCCTGTCTCTGCCAAATCCCACAGCATCCACTTCGAATGGTGGCACATCGCCAAAGTAAAATTCACCCCCACGGACGAATCCTCCGTTCTGAAACACATCAGCGCACTACCTCGGCCTGCATAATGGCCCAGCCTTTCGGATCACCCGAAAAGTCTTCCCGAGCACCTTTTTTATCATGAACCCCCACCAAGGCACCGCCCACGGCCGGGTGGAAGTCCTAGGCAATCATACCGACTACAACCAAGGGCTCGTACTCGCCATGGGTGTCGAATTCTCAACCGAAGTGCGAGGATCTGTTCGTACGGACGACCGCCTCATTTTCGAGGCAAAAGATCTCAGGGAGTCTTGGGAGGGAACGATCGAGAATCTCGCCCCTTCACCGAACAAAATGTGGGCCAACTACATCCTCGGAGTTCTCCATGGATTGAAAGAGCGGGGCATCCCTTTGCGTGGTATCAACCTCGAGATCTCCTCCAACCTGCCCATGGGAGCCGGGCTAAGCAGCAGCGCTGCTTTGACCGTCGCGACCCAACGATGCCTACAGAATCTCTGGAACTTTTCTCTACCGCCCATCGAAATGGCCAAGATTTCGCAGGAGGCTGAGCACCGTTATGCCGGGGTGAAGTGCGGCCTGCTCGACCCCATGGCGATCCTACATGCCAAAAAAGGACATCTGATGCTTCTCGATTTCCGATCTATGCAGGTGGAGTCCATCCCCTTTCCCTCCACCGCAACGTTTGTCATCGCCGCCTGCGGGGAAAAGCATGCGCTGGTCGACGGCGAATACAACGAACGTCGATCCTCTTGCGAGGAAGCCGCTCGGCTTCTTGGCGTCAATTCTCTTCGCGAAGTGACCCCGGAATCCCTTTCCCAATCCAGAACCAAACTTCCCGAACGTATTTATCGGCGAGCCCTTCACGTGGTCAGTGAAACGGATCGGGTCGGAAAAGCCTCTTCCCTCCTGAAGAGGGGCGACCTGGTTGGCTTTGGAAAACTCCTCGACGAATCTCACGAAAGCACTCGGGTAAACTTTGAAAACAGTATTCCCGCCCTCGACTACCTTTGCGCCGCATCGAAAAATAGCCCCGGTCATCTGGGCGCCCGCTTGAGTGGCGGTGGTTTTGGCGGGTCTAGCCTTCATCTGGTCGAAAGCTCTAAACTGAAGGAGTTTCTCCCAACCTTTCAGCGGGAGGCTTGCAAGCTTTTAGGTCATGAAATCAACTGTTTTACAACCTCTCCTTCCGGGAGCTAAACGCCCGATTTAGTGGCTGGAACCGACCGCTCTTTTTGCGCACTCTTTTTGCGTGAAGATTGTCCGTTATCTCGATCCTAAGAGCACCGTCCGGTATGGATCTCTCCAACCCGACGGTTCCGCTATCGAATGTGATGGAGATCCGTTCTCCGGACTCAAGCCGACCGGCAAAAAGGCGGATATCGCCAAACTTCTTACCCCCATCGTCCCGATTCAGATTCTCTGCATTGGCTTGAACTACCGCCGCCACGCTGAGGAGATGAAGTCCCCTTTCCCTGAGCACCCCATCCTCTTCATTAAAGGCATCAATACTCTCCAGAATCCGGGAGACCCCATCATTCTCCCCCGCCACCTCCGTAGTGATAAGGTGGACTACGAGTGCGAGCTGGCAGTGGTCATTGGGCGCACCTGCAAAAATGTATCTGCCAAAGAGGCTCTTTCCTATGTTCTCGGCTACACCTGTGCCAATGATGTCAGTGCCCGGGATTGGCAGAAACATGCCGGCGGAGGTCAATGGTGCCGAGGCAAAGGCTTCGACACCTTCTGCCCTATCGGTCCTTCGATCGTCACCCCCGATGAGGTCCCAGATCCCCAGAATCTTAAGATCCGCACTATCCTCAACGGGGAAACCGTACAGGACTGTAGCACTGGCGACATGATTTTTTCAGTCGCACAGATCATCGAGTTCCTCAGTGGCAGCACCACCCTACCAGCCGGAACGGTCATTCTCACCGGCACACCCCATGGGGTCGGCATGGGCTCCAATCCTCCCCGATGGCTCAAACCCGGGGACTCGGTCACGATTGATATCGAAAAGATCGGATCGTTGACCAATCCGGTCGTTGCTGAGCCAACCTAGCCCTGCCTTGGTTTCGCTCAATCCAGACTCAATATTGACTATTACCCATATAACCATATATTAACCCATATGAAGACCACGATTGAGCTTCCCGATCCTCTTTTGCAGGCAGCCAAGACGGTGGCCCTCAAAAGGGGGACGACCCTAAAAGCCATTCTGGAACACGCGCTCGCCCGGGAAATTGCCTTTCAGGATCCGCCTGCCTCACGGGATATTTACGAATTGAACCGGCACTCCTTTCCTGT
>Ga0209499_1002258_pt1 | contig 12441 bp, 28 predicted proteins | sample C_130208_EF_Meta_FD_187306 | JGI IMG/M metagenome (GOLD analysis project Ga0209499, IMG submission 187306) | Freshwater microbial communities from Lake Croche, Canada to study carbon cycling - C_130208_EF_MetaG (SPAdes) (version 2) | ecosystem: Environmental > Aquatic > Freshwater > Lake...
TGCGTTAAACCTGAAAACTATTTCAATCTTATATAATTATCGTTACATATCTATTTTGAGCTTTATGTATGTTTGTTTATATCTTATATTACAATAGTTTATATATCTTTATCATCCTATTATATATATGTATGTTTTTGTAGGTTTTTTATTCAATTATCTTATATTTTTCCCCTCTTGGTTTTTAAATAAATTGTAATACGTTTCCTACAAAATTTAACGATTTTTTGCATTTCAACGATTTTTTTTGCATTTCAACGATTTTATTTGTTTTATATATTCCTTTGTTTGTATGTTTGTCCTGTTCAAATGAATGAACACAAAAAAATAATATAAACTTAAATTAATTATTATGTTACAATTAAACGAAAACGAAATTAAATTTTTAAATTCAGGTATTGAAAACGGCAAAGATTTTTATAGTTATGCTTTACAATTAATAAGCGAAAAACATAATACAGGCGAAAACGAAATACAAAAAATTTATTCCGATAAAATGAAAGAAAATGGATTATATTTAGTTACTTGTATGAGTGAAAGACCTTATTTTGTAGATAGCAAAGGAAACTTTGTAACTAATTTATGTTAAAATTTTGTTAATTATTTGCACAATAAAATTAACCTTTGTACTATTGCAAAGTAAAAACCAATAGAAAACAAAAAAAAATAATATAACTAAATTAGTTTTCGGAACTTTTAAAAACCGAGTAAAAAAATGAGTACAGCAAAAAACACAATCGCAAAAACTACTAAAGTAAATTCAGTAAAAAAATTAAGTACAAATGAAACTTTAAAAGCTACCTCAAAAAAGATAGCAACTAAAAAAGAAGTTATTAAGAAAACTAAAGACGAAATCGCACAAAAACGTAAACTTAACCCACAATTTGCGCACGTTGTAAGTAAGCAAAAGAAAATCGATTTAATCGAGTTTAAAAGTAACGGTTTAAAAGTTTTATTGAGTGCCAAAAATATCGTAAAAAATATCGATATAGAGGGCTACAATTTTGCAGAAAATCTTAATGTAATAGAAAAAAGCATATCATTTATAAACTTTGTTACTAAAGTAGATAAGCAAAATAAATTTACAAATGAGCAACTACTTAAGGATATTTTAGCTAATGTTAACAAGACAAAAACAGGTTTATATAATGAGTACTACTTTGCTCAATTAGTGCAAAAAATTGTAACCTTATCAATTACTAAAGGTTATGATTATCAAACAGCTTTAAATATTGCAATAGCATTAAAAGATAAAGCAAAAAAAGCTAAAAAATAATAACATCGAAACGGCTTTAAATAGCCGTCATACAATAGCCATTAAATTGTATCTGAAGAGTTTGGCACAAGTTCATTTTTTACCTCTTAATTTAGTTATTTAGATATGCAAAAGCTATCTATAAATGTAACTCTTTAGGTTTACAATAGTAACCTATCTATATTAAAGTAAAAGTTAAATTTTGGTATGTAGTTTTTTAAAAGAAGAAACGTAAAACGTACAACAAAGACACAATTTATAAATAAAAACTTGGTTATTTGTGTCCATTAGTCCAAAGGCTGTAAAGGTTTAAGCCTCCTATTTAAGATAGTATGGAAACCTCAAAAATTACAGGGCTTTTTATATACTTTAATGAAGTATAGTTTTAGTCAACACCAATAAGTAAGGGCAAAAAATAAAGGTAAAAATATATAGTCAAGTCATTGTAATAGTGGCTTGGCTTTAATTTATAGGGAATATACAAAAGTATGGTAAGCGTTAACATCGGAACACGCATTCCCACAACTACAATAATGTAGGATAACGCAATAAAATAAAATAAAAGAAAATGAACAAATTTAAAAAAAGTGATATAGTCCCGATAACTGTATTGGCAACTATCTTAATCGTACTAGCTATAGTGGCAAATGTAGTTTTATCATTAATTGACTACGTGTTTTCGTAGTTCACAATCATAAGAGAGATGACAAATTCAAAGACCAAAGGTAAAAGAGAGATGCAAAAGTTCTACAAATGGCTATCTGTAAAGGTAAAGAGTGTGCATTTAGCAGATAACGAGAGAATGAGTGAAGCATACATAAAGGTGTATAATAACGCAATAAAATAATATAATCAAATAGGTTGTGGCTTACCACTAAATTAAAAATGGAATTAGTAAATCATGTAAATGGAGTTAGTTTAAAAATAAATTTATACTTATTTAAAGTTAGATTAAGTAAAACCTTTAATATTTATGGAGAAAAAAGGAGAAACTTATTATTTCAGTTTAATAGGTTTGAAAATGGATATTGTGATATTTACCTAAGAGTATTTAAAAGATATAGTTTAAGTATATCTGGCATAAAGCTAAAACAAGGTAAAAGATGGTTTGTAGGTAATAGAGAATATAAATAAAATAATATAAAGAAAAGATGAGAAAACGTATCAAAACACAAGAGAAGATCAACATCACCTTAATAGGTGGTCAAATCAAAGAGGCACACGAAAGAAAACGTGAGGTAATTAGAGAGGTTTTAAGGGACATTTGCAATAGAGATAATGTTCGTATAGGTGAGGCAAAAGTTATTCTTCGTAAGGAGTTAAAATGGGCATGTGTAAAGAGAGAAGTACAAGCGTATTGCAATGAAGCCAAGAGAGTACAAGCATATTAATAATAACTAAATAATATAAAAAAAAGTAAAGATGGAAAACACATATTTTTTAGAAATAGTACAACATTGGTATTTATCTCCTATTGTAAACAAAGAAACTGGAGAGAATAAAAGGGTTTATTTTCAAGTAAAAGAAAATGATTTTGATAAAGCTATTGAATTAGCAAAAGAAAAGTTAAATTTTGATTTTGAAGATGAAACAATTATAGATTTTGCAAGTGAAAACACCTATAAAGTATGGGAATTTAATGATATTATTAATTTTAATCAATTTTTAATGGAGTTTTATACTGGAGAAAGTTTAATAATGTTAAACGGAACAATAATAAATAGATAAAATAAATAACTAAATAATATAAAAAAAATGGAAACAAAAACAATTCAATCGTGGATAAGCCAACGTGTGCGTATCAAAGAAGAGTACATTGAAACAGCAAGAGAACTTAACGAAGACAAATCTACCTATGATGACGATGGAAATATCATCGAAGAAGTGTATGATGAGTACGAGTATATAGATGCTCCTAATGGAATGAAATCTTGCTTTCAAGATAGAGAGAGAGAGATTTTTAATGTAAGGTATGACTGCTATGGCGTGGACTTGTATAAGATTAGGAACAGAGTTGATATTGACAAGCTACCTGAACCAACGCATCAAATCATAGTAGGTAAGGATAGCGACTACCCATTTATGTGGGATGCCAAATACTTTGAAGTAGTAACCTACAAAACAACCATTGAAGATACAACCGACAACGAATTTAATCAATAACATTATGACAGACATTAAACATTACTCAGACCAAGAACTTAGCTTATTATTTCTAAACGATGAGTTCTTATACAGAGAATTGATGAGAGCAGTTAGGCGAAATGACTTTACTATTGTAAAGGAATTATGCGATGAATACTTCATATATGATGAAGACCAATTAGAAGATTTGAAAGACACATTTAACGATGAATTAATAGAGTACGAACAAGAATAAAACTATCGCACTATGGAAAAATTAATTTTAAACAAGGGAGACAAGCGAATACTCAAAAAGTATTTAAAGTATTACGCTGACAAATTAGAGATAACTAATTATAGTTTATCAGAAGACTTTATAGGGTGTACTCCTGCGGCAGATATGGCAAAATACCATATAGGTATGAGGTTTATGGTTGGGCAAATGCAGCACGAATTAAATAATATTAAGACTGTTGGAGAACAACAGGAGATTGACAGGAAGTGGGATTTAATAAAGGATAGAAATATAATAGGAGAAGAACAATAATTATTAACAAGTAAGAGTTTAATTTAAAATAATATAATCAAATGGAAACAAAAACAATTAAGGGTTTAACCTATGAGCAGCTAAGAGCTGTATTTGGAATTTGTCAAGACAGACATAGAAGTGTAGATTTCAAGAGAGTAGTAAATTCTATAGATGAAGATTTACTAAATTATGATGAGTTTGTATCTTGGGATTGCTTTAAGCACGAAGATAAATGGTATTCATCTGAGAGATATTGCTTGGATATTAATAATGATTTGCAAGATAAAGATGATTGCGTTTACCTAGATAGTCGAGATGAGTATGCTCACATAGATGGATGTATTCTTGTGTGGACTAGTAGAAGAGGTCAAGAGTGGTTTTTACAGAGTGATGATGATTATAATATCTATCGTTATGGTAGAGATTATTATCACATTGATGCGTTAGGTGATCACGACTTGGTTATGATGGAAGGTGGTGATATAGAGCATACAGATAATGTGTACTACTGGGAATGTGATGGAGAGTATCACTATGACCCTGAACCTGAAGATGAGAGTGAGTCGTATGTAAGAGAATACCATAATGGTGGGTATAGAACTATGGAGTTTAACGATGTTGAGACCAAGTATAGAATAGGTTTCGAGATTGAGAAAGAAGATGGTGGGGTTAAAGAGAGTGTTAGTATAGGTGAGTTCGAAGATAAAACAGGTTACTTATGGAGAAAAGAAAGAGATGGCTCACTTGATGATGAAGATGGGTATGAGTTAGTCTCTCCTACATTTGACTTTAGTATAGACCATATCTTTGAGCATATCAATAACAACCCAATATTAGTTAAGCATATCAATGCATGTTACTCTACTTCTTGTGGTGGTCATATCAATCTGTCTAAGAAAGGGTATAGTGGTAGAGAGATGTTTAGTGAGGTAAAAGGTTACACTCCTTTGATGTATGCTTTGTATCACGGAAGGGTAAACAAAAACTATTCTAAGGGTAAAAGTAACTCTGACTTAATTAATGATGACGAGAAGTATCAAGCCATCAAGATACACGATAATCGTATTGAGTTTAGAATTATCAGTGCAGTTCCTAATGTAGATGTATTACGTTGGAGATGTGAGCTTATTGAGATGATGATAAAATATCCTTGCGATGATGTGCGTGATGCTTACTACTACTTCGATACCAAGTTCTCTAAGATTATCAAAAAGGTATATAAGGATGACAATAAGTACAAGCTATTGAAAGATAGACTTCGCAAGTATACCTTAGAGTTTGAGAAGATTGAACTTAAAGACAAGGAAGATACTCCTACTAAAAGAAAGAGGGAGATGGCTAAGCTATTGAAACAAACTATTAAAGATAAGAAGTATATTGATGGTGGTGAGATTAAGGAAAAGGTTATAATGTAGTGTGTCTTAGAAATACTGCAACACCAGAAGAGTGGAGTGGTATAGGAGAAGTACCTATTCCATTCAATGTTGGGGAAATATTAACTGTATCTCTCATAGCTTCACAACCAAACAACTATGGGAATACAGCTATCCAATTTGAAGAAGGAAATAACTTCTCATATCCCTCAACATTATTCGCACCATTACAATTAAGTTCACAATCATAAACAATTAAAACAATTAGAAATTATGTGTATAGCAATTTTAAATACAAAGCAAGCAAATAAATTATCATCAACAACCGTATATAACTCTTGGGAGAATAACAATATGGGAGGTGGCTTATTATGGAATAAGCAAGGAAAGTTACATCACTTCAAGACTTATGATTACGATGAGTTCTACAATAAGTATGAAGATATTAGAAAAGATAAAAAGGTAGAGAATGTAGTTCTTCACTTTAGAATAGCTACAAGTGGTGTCGATGGCATCCATAACTTACATCCATTTATAGTTAATGATGACTTAGGTTTCGTACACAATGGAGTTATTGGTGGATTAGGCAATAAAGAGTTCTCAGATACACACGAGTTCAATGAGATACTAAAAGGTTTCTCACACGACTTTGTAAATTGTCAAACCACAAAATCATTTATTGAGGAGTATATAAGTTACTCTAAACTAATATTCCTTAGAAGTAATGGAGAGTATGATATATTCAACGAGCATTTAGGTCATTGGAGTGATGGTAATTGGTATTCTAACGATAGCTACAAAGCTGTTAACTCTTGGGTATACGCTGGAAGTAAGAAAGTCAACAAGACTCACTCAATCAAGTCTAAAGAGTTATTCTCTATGGCATTATTCGATAGTAAGATGCTTACGGACTTTGAACACGAGATGTTTATAGAATTGTGTGAGTACTTTGGTATAGATCCTACAGAAGAAGAAACCAATGAAATTATAGAGGAATTAATGTATGAGTACAATGCTATAGATATATATGCTCTATACGATGCTATTATGTATGTAGATATGAAAGATTACAACAATTCATTTTATAACGAGAGATGGAGTGATGATACAATTCCATTTTAATTAAAAAAAATAAAGAAAGAGAGAGAGGAAGAATAAATGAGGAAGAGAACAAATAGAGTATGTATTGCATTGGTAGGAGAACTCCTTGAGACTAAACATCTTGAGGAGTTAAACTCCATTAGAAAGATACAAATGGAAGAGAATGTAAAATTTAATGAAGCAAAAAAGATTTATAAACAACGATTGATGAATCCTATATCCCAACTAGAAGTAGAGTTGTTCGGTTCACAATCATAAACATTTTTAATATGATAACAGTTAATAACAAGACCTGGAGTAAAGAAGACCTAGAACAGCTTATAATGGATGCTAAAGACATTGCATTTTGTATAAGATTAGATATTGATACCATTCGTGAGAATGATGAGATAATGGATGATATAACTTACACTGAATTTTCAAACAAATATTAAATAAAACAATTAGAAATTATGGAAGTAAAAATTTACAGAGAATTAGAAAATGAAGCACTTATTTTAGATGAAGTGCAATTAGCAGAGTACAATGATTTAACTGCTGAATTAGGTCTACAAACTATTGAGCAATCTGAAGAACAAAAAGTACCAAATGTATATGCTTTTTTAAATTCAGCTATGACAAAACAACTTCATGCTATATGTCCAAGACATACGGATGTAAAAGATTATAAAAAATCAACAATACCAGTAGAAGTATTGAAGGTATTAAAGTTTGCAAAAGAAAATAAAATGTACGAAGGTTATGAAATATGGTATAATGATGTTGAGCCAGACCCTTTATTGATTGGTTGGAATTATTCAAGTGATACTGCCAGAGAAAAAAAATATAGTTGGCAAAAAGATAGGTTTCTAATGGCTAGATGGGGAGATTGCGCTATGGATTTACCTAAGTTAATGGATTTAGGTTTTAATAAACTAAAACAAGAGTTAATTGATAAAGCAAAAACCGCTATATCTACTTGTAAGTCTGTTATAGAAGAGCCAGAAATTTATGTGAGAAAAATATTAAGTGAACAAAGTGTAAACATAGACTTAAAAACAATTTCAGATAGTACAATTTATTAATATATGGGAGTAGTAAATCAAACAATACAGTACAAAGGAGTAGAGCTTGACATTGAGTTCTACTCATCTCCTTCAGAACCTGCTGTCATGTATTACTTAGATGGTAGTGGGTATCCTGGATGTAAAGAAGAAATAGAACTTTACTCTATCAAACATTGTGGAGATAACGTAATGGAGTTATTAGAAGACCAAATAGATCAGATTATAGATAAATTATTTGAAGAGAGAGATTAACAATTTAAAAACAAATAAAATGAAAGAAACACTTGAAGAAGCTGCTTATCAAGCTAGAAGAGATTACCAAGATGAAGTTGGTAAGGATGGTATGAATGAATGTATCATGTTTGATGCTATGAAGATTCAAAAGGGATTTGAGTTAGGTGCTAAATGGCAACAAGAAAGAAGTTATAGTGAGGAAGAAGTATTAGAAATGCTTAATCATTTTGGTAATGAAGAATACATTAAGCAATGGTTTGAACAATTTAAAAAGAAATAAGATATGGAAAAAATAATGAAACCAATATCAATAAAAAAGTTATTAGAGCGATTTAAAAAAATGTTTGTATTTGTAGATAATAAAGGTAAATTTATTGATAGAGGACCAAAATAACTTAAAAACAAATAACATTATGAAAATAGAAAATGGAAAGTGGGTGGACCAATATGGTGATCCTGTAACAGTGTTTAACTTCAATGAGTTAAAAGAAATAGGAGAAAAAGTGACAGCAGTGTATGGTGAAAACATCACTTACAATAGAATAGAACTTATATCTTCTATAAAAGATTTATCAGAGCAAGAAGAAAACAGTCTTGCTTGTTTATTGAACAGTGATTATAACATTTCTAAACTAGCAGGATATTAATTATGGCTTGGTATATATTAGACAATAACAACAAACCAGTTCCATCCACTGCAATAGATGCTGCAAAGTGGATGGATGAAAATCTAGAAAGAAAAGTGGTTAAACAAGATTATATTGGTGATATATGGGTATCAACAGTGTTTCTTGGAATGGATCATAATCTACCTTGGGTAAATAAAGAAAATCCAGTGTTGTGGGAAACTATGATATTTGGTGGAGACCATGATCAATATCAAGAGAGATATGATTCTTATGAAGATGCTCTTGAAGGACATAAAACAGCGTTAAACTTAGTAAATCAAAAATAATGGAAAAAGAATTTATCCCTTACGATATTGCTTTAGAACTTAAAGAACTTGGATTTGATGAACCTTGTTTTGGTTATTATAATATGGTTAATCATTCAGGTAAATTTCAATTGGATACAAGAATATTGGAAAATTCAGATGATTATATTGAAGCACCGCTGTACCAACAATGTTGGAGATGGTTTAGAGAGAAGTATAAATCATATTATACTATAGAAGGTTCAAAGAAACATGGATTTGCTTTTTGTATTTATAGTGAAAATGACGATATAATTGAAGAAGTTTCTTTAGTGTATTACACTTACGAAGAAGCAGAACTTGAATGTCTTAAAAAATTAATAGAAATAACAAAAAACAAATAAGATTATGAAATACCAATTCAGACCCTATGCATTAATGCAACCTACTGAAGTAACATTAACAGGTAATGTTTATGAAAAAGGAGAACATCCTATATACATAGAACATAAAATTATTGAGGCAATGGATAAAGAAGGTGAACTACACTATGCTTTTGAAGATGAACTTACTTTAGATGAAAGTCCACATAATAGAACATTCAGAACACCATCAAGTGATTATAACTCTAGAGGTCAATATCGTAAATAAAATTAATAGAAATTGTAAAACAAAAATAAGATTATGAAATATACTAAAGAACAAGCAGAACTTAAATGTACTTGCAAAGAACATGACCCATATTGTTGTCAAGTTCATGGAATTTGTCCTACTTGTGTTAAAAAGGAAGAACCTAAACAAGAAAACTGTTGTACTCCTATTGGACAAATAAAGAGATATGTTGATTGTAAAGGGTGTGATAGAAAACCTAAACAAGAAACCACTCTTGAAGAAGCTGCTGAAAAGTTATTTATAGAACAGAAACTAAATACCTATACACCTTATAATTTTAAAGATGCTTTTACAGAAGGTGCTAAATGGCAACGAGATAACTCCAATGTCGAACTTCTTCAATTTGAAATATCCACACTCAAATCAATCATTCAAGATATGGATGCTACTATAAAATCTAAATATAGCGAGGAAGATATAAGGGAAGCTTATGAATTTGCTATAGAGAATGTACAACTTGGAAGGAATGGTTATGAATGGGTAATGTTTTCTGAATGGTTTGAACAATTTAAAAACAAATAAGATTATGATGGAAACAAATATAATTCAAGACCTAAACTTGGTTTTAGACTGCTTAGAACAAAGCGAGAATACATTCTTATTCAATAAAGTAAAGAAAGTTATAGAAGACTTAGAGTTTTACTTTGGAAGTAGCGAAGTGTATATGCAACAAATAAAGGGTATAATAGATAATTCACAATCATAAAACATAATGACTAAACAACAACAAATATTCGAGAGGTGCGTAGAAGTAGATATGCCAGTTCACAACTTCAAAAACAATACTAGATGTATATTCTATAAAGGTTTTAAGTTCGAGGAAGATACCAAAGATGATGGGAGTATTGAGTACTATTGCTATAATACTAGAAACATTAAGTATAAAGAACTAACCAATGAAGAAATGGATATGGTTATAAACTACGGTGTGGTATTAGCATCAAACATATTTAGCTTCAAGAGTTATAGGAAGACTATAGATAGATTCTCTTTGGTATTAAGTAATGGAAAGGTAGCTCAGAAATCTATAGATACAGCAAATAAATCTATATCGCACTACAAGAAAATGTGTGATAATATTTTAAATATTCACAAAAAACATCAAGAATTATTTGTGTAAGTGTAAAATAATAACTAAATTTGTTAATAATTAATAACTTAAATTAAATTAAATATGGCTACAACAGCAAAAACACAAGAGGTAGTAAAGTTAAACCTTTACCAAAAACTATTAAAGATACAGCAAGAGGTTATTGGTCTTGGGAAAGACACTAGATCACACTCTTATCAATATGTATCTGGTGCTAAAGTAATAGAGCATATAAAACCACTTATGAACAAGCATGGTTTACTATTAAAACAAGAGGTACTTAACATTGAGAACTCAAGACAAGATTACCTAACATCTAAAGGTGCTGCTAAGTCAGAGATATTATCTAGTGTATCTATGAAGTTTACTTGGATTGATACAGAGACAGGGGAGAGAGATGAGAATATGTTTGGTGCGTTAGGTATGAACGATTGGGAGAAAGGTCTTGGTAGTGCCTTAACATACGCAGAGAGATACTTCTTATTAAAATACTTCCACATCAATACAGATGAAGATGATATTGATAACCCTGAGAGAAAGAAAGAGATGGCTAAACAACCAATCGCTGATGCAAGATTTCAAGCAGCACTTAAAGCTATAGCCAATGGTACATTCACTAAAGAACAATTAACTAATGGTTTTGAACTTACTCCAGAACAAATCAAACAACTAGGATAATGGAAACAAAAGAATTTAGAGCAAGATGCTCAAGTCTAGGTAAATTATTTACCAACCCTCGTAGTAAGAGTGAGACTATATCAGAGACCACAAAAACATATCTTGAGGAGTGGTTAATAGAGCAGAAGTTTGGTATCCGTAAAGAAATATCATCTAAGTATTTAGATAAAGGTATTCAAATGGAAGATACAGCTATACAAGAATACAACACATTGTTTAACACCAATGGTATTAAGAATGATGAGTGGTTTGAGAATGACTATATCACAGGTACTCCTGATTTAATACTTGATGATAGGATTGTAGATATTAAATGTAGCTTTAGTGCCTTTACATTCCCTATGTTTGACACAGAACTACCTAATAAAGATTATCGTTATCAGCTACAAGGATACATGTACCTAACTGGGAAGACACAAGCAGAGATAGCTTACTTTTTATTGAACTCGCCTGAGAATGTAATCCTTAGTGAAGCCAAGAGTATTATGTATAAAGAAGCTTTAGGTCAAGAGTGGTTAGATGTACTAGTTGAGGAAGTTAGGGAGAGCCACAGCTACAACCATATACCTATGCAAGAAAGATGTAAGGTATTTAAAGTTGAGAGAGATGATACTATCATATCTGAGATTAAAGATAGAGTAGAAAATTGCAGAGAGTACATTACGGTTTTGGGCAGTACGGTATTTAACACGAGATTTTAAAATGGAAGTAAATAAAATATATAACGAGGATTGTTTGGAAACACTTAAAAGGTTGCCTGATAATTCTGTGGATTTGGTAATAGCTGACCCACCTTATGAAATTGTATCTGGTGGAAGTGGCGGTTGTTTCGGAGTTGAACAAAGAGATTATCACAAAGGCGTAAAATCATTAAGTGATGGATTTGAAAACGTAATACTTGACGAATGCAAAAGAGTATTGAAAGTATTTAATTGCTATTTCTTTTGTAGTAAAGACCAAGTATTGCAAATATTACTTTGGGGCAAAGAAAACAATATGAATACTGATATACTTTGCTATCACAAGCTAAATCCAATACCTACAACCAACAATAAATATTTATCTGATACTGAATACATAATTTTTATGAGAGGGCAAGGTGCTTATTTGGGTGGAGATTATGCAAGTAAGAAAAAATACTTTTTGCAAAATAACTCTAAAAGCGAATTTGAACACCCAACAGTTAAGCCACTAAACATAATTAGAACTTTGGTTGTAAATTCAAGTAAAGAGAATGATTTAGTATTTGACCCATTTATGGGAAGTGGAACAACAGCAGTAGCTTGTATAAAAGAAAAAAGAAACTTTTTAGGAAGCGAAATTGATAAAAGCTATTATTCAGTATTAACAAAAAGAATTACAAATGAGCAGTCGCAAACGTCATTGTTTTGATGTCGGTAGTATTGCCACCAACAACTATTTGTAT
>Ga0209499_1002261_pt1 | contig 12419 bp, 18 predicted proteins | sample C_130208_EF_Meta_FD_187306 | JGI IMG/M metagenome (GOLD analysis project Ga0209499, IMG submission 187306) | Freshwater microbial communities from Lake Croche, Canada to study carbon cycling - C_130208_EF_MetaG (SPAdes) (version 2) | ecosystem: Environmental > Aquatic > Freshwater > Lake...
ATTTAGGAGTACCGCTAACCTCAACGGACACTATTGGGGGATATACATTATTACAAGTAGTGAAAGCACTACAATTACAAGGACTTTTAGCATAATGGTAACAATAGACTTAACAACAGAACACCCTGACCTTAATGGTTATACAAGAAAAGCTACTGTACTAAGAACTTATAAAGATGATGTTGCACAATTCGCAACCTTAGAGGTGCGTATAGAGTATTTTTTAAATGGGGTATTAGTAAACAACTCAAATGGAGTAGTCCGTTCTTTTGACTTTACATTAAGAGCTGATAACTCAGTATTTGTAGACCCTACAACGAGCGGCTATGTGCTAAGTGATACACAAGGGTCTATGGGAGAGTATGATTTTATAAGCTATTTAGAAAGCCTTACATTACCTTATAGTAATGAGCAATTTAAGATAAACACAATATTAAGGGCTGAACAACAAGGTAGATTTGATGTATAAGTATTTAACCATATACGATAACCCAATAGTAGAGATACTGCCTAAGTCTACACGGGGTAGGTTTAAAATAAAAGCCCCTATTAAACACACATTAGCTAATGGGGCGCAGTTGATTATACCTATTGATTATGTGAGTAATGGAGCAAGCATACCAAGACTATTAAGAGGTATATACTCTCAACAAGGTGTGTATGTAATGCCATCTATAATACACGATTACTTATATGATAATAACTATCATAGCAGGGCTTTTTCAGATAGGCAATTCTTACTCGATATGGGCAAAGTAGGTACTAATAAATTTACTAAATTGTTATTTTATTATGTAATACGTATATTTGGCAAAACTAATTGGACAAAAAAATAAATTATGGTAGAACTTACAATTGAACAAGCAACAGCAATAGCTAACAAGTTAGGTACATTACCTGCTAACCAATGCTATAATGAATTAACCATATTGCTACAAGCCATTGAGGCTGCTAATAAACCACAGCCATTAAAGGCAGAGTAAATAACTATGGTACGCAATTATACAGACAAAGAGATTTTAGACAGGGTAGCGTCGCTAAAGGGCTATACCCGTATGCCTAACTACTTATTGGTTGGGGTTCGCTCGCAAGCCGATGAGTTTGATAGGTACGACGACAAATTCTACTTTTTTATAAACGGCAAGTTTAAGACCGTTTGCGTAGGCACAACCAATTCGGGTGCTTATTCATTGCTTGGTGGTTGGAAGAAAGCTAATCCGTATGGCTCGGCTATATTAAAGTCCGATGAGATATACTACGATGTATATGAGTACGGCTTGCATAAACTGCGTATGCCCGCTTTGCGCCAAGTAAAGCCTATGAAGTACTACCGTGATGGCAATAACGATAAGAGAGTAGACGAAACAGGCAAAATCTATACCGAGATAGCCTATACTAACTTTCATTTTAACAACTATGATATAACAAGCAAGATAATGGCTACTATCATAGGTCGTTGGTCAGAGGGCTGTCAAGTAGCTTGTCAGTCTATTCCTTATAATGAGATTATTAATGAGGTTAAAAAGACAAGATTACCTGTTACATACGCACTAATCAAAGAGTTTTAAAACTATGGAAATCGAAAACGCTAAAAATTGGTTAAAGAATATTGTAATAGCCATTTTAGGCTTTATAATATTAGGCTTATTCATCAAGTCCTGCGGTAAGGACAAGGAGATAAACAACCTAAAGTTGGATATGGTAGAGTACGACCAACGCTTTATGCAACGGATAAAGGCGGATAGTACAAGAGAATTTCAGCAGAAACAACTAATAGCCTCTAAAGACGTAGCTATTAAAATGCTTGGCGACGAGGCTAAACACTACCGTAATATTAAGTCAGTAGTTAAGACTAAGATTGAGATAATTCACGATACGATTACAGCAGCCTACACCGATATAATACAGAACGATACTTGCATAGCCGTAGGGACTAAGTTCTATGAAGCAAGCAAATACGATACCATTAGCGGAACGGTACTATCAACAGGGGTACAGATTATACGCAGCCCTTATAGTGTTGGCGAAATGACTACTGTAATAGCAGATAAACGCTCAGGCTTCTTAAAATTAAAGCATACCCCCGTTGTTGATATTAGTTTCTCGAATGAGAATGTAAGGGTAGTTTCTATGGGCAACGTAATAGTACAACAAAAGAAACCAAAACGCCTACTTTGGCTTGTAACAGGATTAGGATTAGGCTTGATAGGTGGCGCACTAATACACTAAAATATGGAAAAAGGGTTAAGATTTAACGAGGGTAAACTTAGGTATGACCTATTAGAACCTATTGCTATCGAAGAACTTGTAAGAGTTTTTACCAAAGGGGCTGAAAAATATTCCACCAATAATTGGAAAAAGGGTATGGATTGGTCTAAAGTCTTAGCCTCTTTAAAAAGGCATATTGCAGCCTTTGAAAAGGGAGAAGATGTGGACAAGGAAACAGAGTGTTATCACATGGCTCATGCCGCTTGGAACGCATTAGCTTTGGTTTCTTATTACAAACTATACCCACAGGGCGACGACAGGCAGCACGAGTACCTAAATAGACCTAAAATCGGGCTCGATATTGATGATGTTATATGTGATTTTGTTGGGGGGTATTGTGAAAGGTTTAACGTACCACAGCCCGCACATTGGAATTGCCACTATGATATAGTAAGTCAGTTGGGCGAAATTACGCAAGATGAAACATTTTATTTGTCGCTAAAGCCAAAAATACTTCCAAAAAATATACCATTTGAGCCGCACTGCTATATAACAAGCAGGTCTATACCAGTTGAGTGGACTAAAAAATGGTTGCAAGACAATGGGTTTCCAACAAGACCCGTTTATTCTATTCCATTTGGTCATTCAAAAGTAAATGTAGCAAAAGAAGCGGGGATTGATTTATATGTTGATGATAGATATGAAAACTTTGTAGAGCTAAACAATGCAGGGATATGTACATTCCTTTTTGATGCACCGCACAACAGAAAGTACAATGTTGGGTATAAGCGACTACACAGCCTTTTTGACCTTGTAAGCAATACCGATAAATGCTGCGGAGATTGGGATGAATTAGGTGGTTGTAAGTGTAAATCATAAAATATGGGACAACCAAACCAAAAAGTTTGGCATTTGCGTATAGCTGAAACACCCCGAATAGAGGGTGAAATGGTTAATGAATATTACCGTAGGCTATCCAATAAGTACAATTGCTCTTATGACAATGCCCGTACTAAAGCCTCGAAACACATAAGGCGGCTGCGTTTAGAAGAAGCCAATACCAAAGGCATAATTCCTGTAATAGACAGCGAGGGGATTGATTACTCCGAGGTTAAACACGGGTGGCTAAAGACTAAGCCCAACGAGAAAGGTCGTTCACATTCATTGTTTTTCAAGGTTGACCACGAAGTTGATTTCCTTGATAATCTTATTACAGGGCTAAAAGGGTATAAGTTTGAAGTGCCGAAGTTTGGCAAGCAAGTTGTATCTGATAAGATTGGGCTGATAAACATATTTGATGCACACATTTCAAAATTGTCCGTAGCTGAAACAACAAATCACAATGCTTCAATAGAAGAAAATGTGCGCATATTTAGGGAGGCTTTTGCCTCTCTTTTTGATAGGTGCTTTGCCGATAATGTAGAAAAAATAGTGTTCCCGATTGGCAATGACTTTTACAATGATGACACTCACGGATTTACCACAAGCGGAACACCGCAAGACGTGTTCCCTGATTGGTCTAATTCATTTACACTTGGGCTAAATGCTATCCGTTGGTGCGTTGATTACAGCCTTTCTAAGGGGGTTAAAATAGATTTGATTACCGTTTACTCAAACCACGACAAAAACAAGCTGTGGTACTTATCTAAATGCCTTGATTTGATATATGAGAACAATGACAATGTTACCTTAGACTTTCAGCGTATTCAGTTTAAGTTTGTTGAATATGGTAGGTGTATGTTGGCGATGAGCCACGGGGATGGTGGTAAGACCAATGATTATCACAATATAATGGCTTCGCTACAACCCGAAATGTGGGGGCGTACTAAACACCGCAGTATGTGGCTTGGTCATTTCCATACAAGCAAGCAATATAAGTACCTTAACCACGAAGATAGGCGAGGTGTTGAACTACACTATATGAGGGCTATGAGCAACCCCGATACTTGGCATTATAGCAATGGCTATGTTGGCATACCAAAGAGTTGCACAGCGCATATTATTGATAAAGAAAAAGGAATTATTGGTAATTGGATTGAAACATTTTAGTATATTTATCCTATGAACGCAGAGCTAATAGACAACATATTTCTATCCGAAACAGAAGATGTTTATTTCTACGCAGCCTTTGGTGGTAGCGAAAGCGAGGATTTTTTCTATGGCGGTTGTTACGAAAATGACGAGTTGTACGATGTGCTAATAGCTATGTACAATATAGAGCCTTTGTGCCGACCCGACTTGATACGTTTTGCACAAGAGATATTGCACAGTACGGATAGTTAAATTTTATTCGGCTTATTATCAACGAATTAAAACAAATATTGCTTATTATTTTCAAAAAGTTTTGCCAATCTCAAAATGGTTTATACATTTGCCTTGAACAAACAAACAGATATGAAAATAACCTTAGACCAATTATCCAATAAGCAATTGCGTAAACTGCGTAAGGCTGTAACGGGCAGTATGGGCGACATAGCCAAGAAACTTAACGTACACGGCTCTGATGTTAGCCGAGCCTTAGCCGAGCCAAGCAATAAAGACATAGCTATCCGAGAAGAAGCAATACGCCTTGCACAAGAAAACGGCTTTGATATTAACGAACTACTTAATGCGTAATGACCACAGCAGACAAAGCCATAGAAATAATCAATAGCTGTACCAATCCGCAGCATACAAGTATAGCTATTCCTTTTGCGGGCTTACTAATCAATTCGGCTAATCTTACCAAAGACGAACAGACCGCAATATGGAAAGCCTTACAAGACAAAGTAGACCAATTTAAAGAGGAAGTAAATGCAGCAAGATAACATAGCCTACTTAACCAATTACGTAGAGGCTTTGGAGGAATTTTTGAAGGCGGACAATATCAGCGACAAATTTGCTAAGAGAATAATCAATCCAAGTAATATTACCCGACACCTAATAGCCGAGGAACGTATGCAGCTAAACATAGAAATAGCTTCTATTAAAGAAAGGATTGAGAATATCAAAAAGTATAAACGGGAACGGGATATGATAGAGTATGCCAAGCAATTATGGATTAACCCCGCAAAGCAATGAGCCGAATTAAACGCAACCCTATAACGGGCGATTGGGAAACAAGAGAAATGTACCTAACAGGTAGACCAAGAAAAATTGAACAACAAATAAAAAATCAAACTATGAACTTAAAATTAGAAGAAGAAATTAACCCACTCGGAGAAAGTAAATACTACCTGATGTGGAAAAAAGAGGGTACTGATTTTTTTTCGCCCATAGGTTACTACACCGAAAAGGACAAAGCATTAGCCGCCTTTGAAACCGCTAAATTAGGCTTAGAAAAATCAAACACAAAAACAATAGCAAGCATTTAACATTATGGAACAGAACGGAACACCTAAGACCCATTGGAAAGTCTTAACAAACCCTAACTACATTGGGGCTTATTGTATGCCATCTGATGGCTCTAACATAGTCCTAACGATTAAGAACGTAACAAGGGAAATTGTTATAGGCGATGCAGGTAAGAAAGAAGAATGTACGGTAGCCTATTTCCAAGAGGATAGCAAGCCTATGATTTTAAACCGTACCAACTGTAAGGCTATTACTATGGCTTACAAGACACCCTACATTGAAGAATGGGCGGGCTGCAAGGTAGAAATTACAGTAGCCAATGTTAAAGTAGCGGGCGAAACAGTAGAGGCACTACGCATACTACCCAAAGTACCCGTTACGACCAAGCCCGAACTGAAACTAAACTCAGCAGCTTTCACCAAGGCAGCAGACTATATCACAAAGGGTGGCAATATAGAAGCCATCAAAGACAAATACACCGTTTCACCCGAAGTAGAAAAAGCCCTATATGCACCAACTAAGTAACGACAGGATAGGTAAATTTACCGCAAGCCGAATTAGCGAACTGACCATTGGGGTTCGTGGCGGCTCGGCTGCCCGTGATAAATACATAGGTCAAAAAGCCGTAGAGAAACTAACAGGCATTGTTAACCGCAGCGTTAAGACATACGCCATAGAACACGGACAGTTTAATGAGTACGAAGCCTTAGAGGCGTTTAAAAACGTATCGGGACTAAACATCATATACGGCACTCAACAGTTCTTTAAACTTGACGAGAACAGCGGGGCTACTCCCGATGGCTTTGAGGTGGACTTTGATAATAATATCATAGCTACCATAGATGCCAAATGCCCTCAACCCGATGGCTTCTACGAACAGAAAATGCTTATGGTGAATGAGGGTAAGCCTGAGTTCCAAAACGTGCCTAAAAGCTATTTCTACCAAGCCCAAATGCAGATGATGGCAGCAGGAGTAGATAAGCACTACCTTGTTCGGTACTTAGCGGAATACTTTGAGAATGAGAGTGGCGACCTTATACAAGTCGAACTCCCCTTAGAGCAACGTATCTATTGGTCTGAGATAGACAAAGACGAAAAGGTACAAGACGAGATAAAAGAACTTATCCGTACCGCAGCAGAAGAACGGGACTTGCTTATTCAAATATACCAAAAACCAATCTTATGATAAACGAGAACTATTGGTCGGAACAGGACAAAGAAGCCCTTAAAGCAGCAGAGAATACCCTCACCGCTGAACAGCTATCCAAACAAATCGGTAAGACCAAATATGCCATTACTACTATGGCTAACCGATACGGGATTACCCTCGTCAAAAAGACACGGCAAAGCGGTGGCGATATATACTACAACGGTTCGCCCTGCTTAATCTTTATGTCGGTGGAACAAATCTGCCGAATTGATAAGAAAAAATATACTACGGGTAGGTAAAAAAAGTACCCATAATATTTTGTAGGTAAAAAATAAAGTTGTAATTTGCACCTCGCAACGCATTCCATTTACAGTCACAAATGAAAAAGCAAATTACATACAATAATAATATTCCCTTGTGGATAGCCTTAGCGGAGTGGAGTGACTGCCACGTTGCAACCGATAAGCTATTACCGCAGGGGATTTAACTTTGTATATAATGGCTAAACGTCCCTATGTTAAATTTTATGTAGACGATTTCTTTGGTTCTTTTAAGACACAAGGAATGACAACCGAGCAAATCGGGGCATACTTCCTTATGCTTATGGCGGCAAGTCAAGAGCAAAACATTGACCTTTTAGATGATGATAATTACCTTGGGACTATTACACGTTTAGGTAAAAAATTTAAAAACCACTCAGCTATTCTAAAAAAATGTTTTGAGAGTGAAAACGGAAGAATATACAACGTAAAGTTAAGGAAAGTTTTAGCTGAGTATGATAAATTTGTTGAAAATCAACGTATTAAGTCAGCAAAGGGTGTTTCTGCAAAACAACCCACGGGTAACCCACAGGCAACCCAAGCCGAACCCGTGGACAACCCAACCAAAACCATAACCAATAACCATAAACCATTAAAAGAAGTAGCTAAAGCTACCAAGAAAGAGATTAAGGATTTAGATTTCCAAGGGCTAAATGAGTACAGGGAACTATGGACTACTTGGATTGAATATAAAAAAGTAACATTTAATTTTAACTACAAAACGCAAAAGTCAGAACAGATAGCCCTTAATGGATTTATCAAGGACACAAATAGCAATCATCTTTACGCAAAGGATGTTATAGAAAAGGCTTTGGCGGAACAATGGAAAGGGTTAATCTTTACCGAGCAGTTGGTAGCTAAATGGAAAGACCGTAAGCCTAATGAAGCAGCACCTGTTACCATAGCCGACCAAAGCAAGATACCGCCCCATAAAGATTTAAGGCTTTTAAATTACGTACAAGAGCAAAGCAAGCAAGAGTTGATAGCTATGTATGGGGAGAATGAAACCGAATTAATAATAGCCGCTAAGACACAGCAGGGGACATTCTACTGCGACGAACAAGGTGAATGGCAAATGCAAAGATAATGGAGGAGATAGAAAAATACATAGCGGCTGGTCTTACCATTATTCCTATTGGTAAAAACAAAGTACCACAGATACAGGGTTGGCAAAAGTACACCAATGCGGACTGTTTATCACAAGAGCATTTGGATAAGCTAAAACGAGCCGAGGCTTATGGTATGGTGTGCAATCAGAATGTGGAAATTTTGGATTTTGACCTTAAAAATTCTGTGGAAGCCGACCTTTTTAGTAGGTTCTGTAATGAGGTAAAGCAGAATGACCCTCACCTTTTGGATAAAATGGTTGTTCAAAAAACAATGAATAATGGCTACCACTTTATTTACAAATGCAGCAAGGTAGAGGGCAGTTTAAAGTTAGCCCTGCGCAAAGCAACAGAGGAGGAAAGCAAGACAGGGGCTAAGTCTTTTACCGTTATTGAAAGCCGAGGTATAGGTTCTCAAATACTTATAGCCCCAAGTAAAGGCTATGCTTTTAAGAAAAGGTCTATCTTAGATATTCAGACCATAACCGAGGAAGAAAGGGACTTACTGTTTACCATAGCCCGTAGCTTTAATACATTTAACGATATTATTTTACCATCACCAAAGCCTGAGAAACAAAAGAAAAGCATAGTAGGTAAAAGCATTTGGGATATATTTAACGACACCGACGAGGGCTTAACAATTTTAGAAAACAACGGGTGGAAGATAGTAGGGGAAAAAGGTGAAGATATTTTACTGAAAAGGTCGGGGGCGACAACAGCCGCACACAGCGCATATTACCACAGGAACACACACATATTGGTATGTTTTACCTCATCAACCATTTTTGAGCCGCAGAGGGGCTATACTAATGCCTCAATAATTCATTTACTTGAAGGACATAATGGCGATTGGGCTAAGACAGCCGAGGTAATAAAATCAATGGGCTATGAGGAGGAAAAAATAGAGCAGGTTAAACCTAAAAAAACCGCACACCCGCAAGCTGAGGAAATTATATCGGATTGGAGAAAATATGCCGCAGACCCATTTGAGCATTATCAATATTTCGAGGATAGTAAACACGGCAGAATACCAAAAGGCTTACCAACAGGTTCAAGCGAATTAAATCAATACTTCAGGTTTAAAAGAGGCAATTTTGTAGTAGCCAACGGGATGCCAAACGTCGGGAAATCGCTAATTATGTGGTACTTGGCTGTTCTTAGCAATATGAAACACGGGTGGAAATGGATAATTTGCTCTAAAGAAAACCCTGAGCGTACCGTAATGAAAAAGTTTATGGAGTTCTATTTTGTAAAGTCTATTAAATATTTTACAGAGGAGGAAACCCAAAGAGGAATGAAGTGGTTAAGCGATAACTTTGTATTCCTGCAAGTAAACAACAGCTACACAGCAAAGCAATTTGTAGAAATAGGAGAAAGCATTGTAAAGGATATTGATATGGCGGGGTATCTTATTGACCCATTCAGTTCTATTCGATTGGCGGGCAACAACAAAGAGGGTATATATGCTCACATAGAGGGCTTTCTTGACGATTTTCAATTATTCAGTCATACTCACAAATGCGGTATTTGGCTTTCTGCCCACACCAATACCAATGCAAGTAGGAACAGGGGGGCGGACGGTTTTCCAATAGCACCCGAAGCAGCAGACAGCAGATATGGTGATATTTTTACTGCCAAAGCAGATGATATGCTGACTTTTCACAGAATAGTGCAGGACAAGGAACGTTTTAGACTTACCCAAATCCATGTTAGGAAGATAAAAGATTATGAAAGTTTAGGTATGGTAACAGACAGGGACGACCCCGTTATACTTGAACTGAAAGATAATTGTAGGTTTGTAGACAAGAACAGCATTTGCCTAACAACAGAATACTATTATAACCAACCGCCACCGCACAAAACAGAGGTAAAAGATTTTACCGAAACAAAGAGTGAAATAAAAGCTAATACCAACTTTGATAACCCATTTCCAACAGATGAGCCGATACCCTTTTAAAACCCAAGCCGTTCTACTCTATTTAGACGCTGTTTTCTTCTTACAGAGAACAGGCAGCCCAACAAGTTCCGATGCGAAGATACTCGCTTTGTGTTGGTTAGACTTTTGGATAGAACACGATACAGCAAATACAGAAAAACACCAAGCAATTAAAAAACACTTAGCAAAATTTTAATATGTCAGAACAGTTCATAATAAATATCTATAATTGGGATTTCCTAAAGGTAATGATGTAACTTTTAGAAACAGAGAAAAATAATTTTTGTATTTTCAGTTCTTTATTTATATTTGCAAAGTTAACAGCCAGTGCAGGGCTTAACAACTAAAAGAAATTTACCTCTTACGGGGCGGGCTGCACTCCCAAACCGTAGGGGGTTTTTTATTTTATGGAATACTTAGATTTTCTCAAAACAAAAGAAAAGCGAATTGTTGAAAGTGGGTTTGAATGCAATTATTTACACCCTAATCTATTTGACTTTCAAAATTACATTGTAAAACGTGCTTTAAAACAGGGCAGGTTTGCCATATTTGCTGATTGCGGGTTAGGTAAAACATTTATGCAGTTAGAGTGGGCTAATCAAGTTTGCAAGCATACAGGTCAACCCGTATTAATATTAGCCCCATTGGCAGTTGCGGGACAAACAATAAAAGAGGGCAGACGATTTGGTATTGATGTTAAGTTGGCTTTGGTTGATAATACTGCTAACATACAAATTGCCAACTATGAACAACTTGATAACATAGACTGTTCTATTTATAGCGGCATTGTGCTTGATGAAAGTTCTATTCTCAAAAACTTTGAGGGTAAAATAAGAAACCTAATAATTGACGGTTTTGCAAATACTCCGTTTAAATTAGCTTGCACAGCTACCCCAAGCCCTAACGACCCTATGGAATTAGGAAACCATAGCGAGTTCTTAAATATTATGCCTCGAAATGAAATGCTTGCTATGTACTTTGTTCACGACGGCGGAGAAACAGCTAAATGGAGAATAAAGGGGCATTGTGAGGTGTTGTTTTGGGAGTGGGTAAGCCAATGGGCTGTAATGTTATCAAAGCCAAGTGATATAGGTTTTAATGCAGGTGGTTACGATTTGCCCAATCTAAACTATATTGAAAAACAAGTTGAAACAAAAGAACGTGAAACAGGAAAACTATTTAACGATATAGCCATTTCAGCTACTAATTTTAATCAAGAGTTAAGGCTTACTAAAGTTGAACGTTTAGAGAATGTTGCTGATATTGTAAATAACTCAACTGAAAACTTTATCATTTGGATTAAGCAAAATGAAGAAGCTGATTTAATACGTTCACTTATACCCGATGCAGTAGAGGTTAGGGGTAATGATACACCTGAATTAAAAGAAAAACGTTTATTAGGGTTTGCCAATAATGAATTTAGGGTATTGGTTACTAAAACTAAAATAGCGCAATTCGGTCTTAACTATCAGAACTGCCGTAATCAGATATTTGCTAGTCTTGATTTCAGCTTCGAGGGTTTATATCAAGCTATAAGGCGTTCTTATCGTTTTGGGCAAAAAAATGAGGTTAACATATACCTTGTTACTACCGATACAATGCAAAATGTAATTGCCTCAATATGGCAGAAAGAAAACAACTTTAAAAAAATGCAGCAAGAAATGACACTTGCTATAAATAAAAACCTTAACAACTCAATCAAACAAAAACAAAAAAGAGAAATGCAACAAGAACAAACCGAAAACTATAAAATAGCATTGGGCGATTGCGTTCAACTATTACCAACAGTAGAAAGTGAAAGTATTGGGTTTTCAATATTTAGCCCACCGTTCGCTGAATTATATACCTACTCTGATGAGTTAGAAGATATGGGGAACTCAAAGGACTATAAAGAATTTCTATATGCCTTTAATTTTGTTGTTAAAGAGTTGCACCGAGTTTTGTGGTCGGGCAGGAATGTTGCGGTTCATTGTATGGACTTACCAATCCAAAAGGGCAAAGAGGGTTTTATAGGTTTACGTGATTTTAGCGGGTTAATTTTGCAAGCATTTACTGAAGCGGGGTTTATTTATCATAGTCGGGTTACAATTTGGAAAGACCCTGTCGTTGAAATGCAACGCACAAAGGCTTTAGGATTGTTACACAAACAAGTTAAAAAAGATGCTGCAATGAGCCGAGTTGGCATACCTGATTATCTTATGGTTTTTCGTAAATCAGGGGAACACCAACACCCTGTAAATTGCAACATACCTGTTGACCTTTGGCAGAAATACGCAAGCCCTGTTTGGTATGATATTGATTATGGCGACACATTAAACGCAAGGGCAGGGCGTGATGAACGTGATGAGAAGCATATTTGCCCCCTA
>Ga0209499_1002265_pt1 | contig 12395 bp, 4 predicted proteins | sample C_130208_EF_Meta_FD_187306 | JGI IMG/M metagenome (GOLD analysis project Ga0209499, IMG submission 187306) | Freshwater microbial communities from Lake Croche, Canada to study carbon cycling - C_130208_EF_MetaG (SPAdes) (version 2) | ecosystem: Environmental > Aquatic > Freshwater > Lake | place...
AGGTCCTGCAAAACGTTACCACGATTGAAGTGTGCTTCGGCATAATCTGGTTTAACTAAGATCGCCAGGTCGTAATCAGATAAGGCATTTTCTAGCAACATCAAGGCTTTGAAGGCGCTGCCGCGATTAGAATAACAACCGGCATGATGCGGGTTTAACGCTAAGGCCTTAGTTAACAATATAACCGCCTGGTCATATTGTTTAATTTGGACAGACAATGCGCCTAACAATTGCAGCGCATCAAAATGGTCTGGCTGCAATGCTAATACCTGCTCGTAGCACTGTTGAGCCTCAGCAAATTTACCTGACTGGTGTAATGTCAAACCGCGATGAAGAACAGAATCTACAGACAGCGTATTCTGGTGCAAACTCTCAGCAGTGGGCAATCTTTTTTTAGACATTTTTGTTTATTTATAAACAACATTTTATAGAAGTAATTCTCTGAGGAATAAATAGATTTATTTCTAACATATCATACAATATTGATTAAAATTAATTTTAAGACTAAAAGCTGACAATCCCAATTTAAATATAGGGCATGACTATCCTCTAATTAACTCTCGCAAAGAACAGCTTTTAAAAATAAAATAGCGTCTTTACTCATCCTTAAACAACACAGCAACTGTCTGTAGGTTAAAAATATCCTCATTTTGTCATAAAAACCATAAACAATACTGAGAAAACCGCATTGAATTTTCTATCGATCTAATTACACTTTCTACAAGATCAATTATTTCCCTTTTAAGATAAAAGTTTGGTAATTAATAATACTTGCGGACTACCTTTTGCATCAGACAACAAAAACCCCCTAATTTTTACATTAGGGGGTTTAAATACATACTACTACAACAGATTCACCAAGCTGGGATTATCTCAACAATGCTAATACTGACTGTGATTGTTGATTCGCTTGGGCCAACATTGCGGTGGCTGCTTGCGAAATGATTTGCGAGCGTGACAATGCAGTGGTTGCTGTTGCGTAATCGGTATCCAGAATACGACTACGTGATTCCGTTGCATTTTGTGCCACATTGGCCAAGTTATCTGCAGCATATGTCAATTGATTCATACCTGCACCCAAGGTTGCACGTTGGGTAGCCATTGCTGAAATCGCAGAGTCAATCGCTGTAATTGCAGAACCAGCAGTTGCAGAATCAGTCACTACTTGGGAGGCTATGTCACTGAGCACACCACTTGAAGACATATCACCAACCGCTACAGAGATCGATTGCGTCTCATTGGCACCCACTTGGAATACATAAGTACCATCTGTGCTTGTACCACCGGATGCATCTAATACATTAGTACCGTTCCATTGAGTGTTGGCGCCAATGCGATCCACCTCTGATAGCAAGGCCTGGAATTCCAAATCAATCGATGCTTTATCGGATGTGGTTACAGTATCAGAAGAAGCTTGCACTGCCAACTCACGCATGCGTTGCAGCATATTGGTTTGCTCAACCATTGCACCCTCAGCCGTTTGCAAGAGTGACACGCCATCATTGGCATTACGCACTGCCATATTCAATCCACGTACTTGTGAATTCATGGTCTCGCTCATGGCCAACCCTGCAGCATCATCCTTAGCACTGTTAATCCGCTTGCCGGTTGACAACTGCTGCATCGCAGTTGCTTGGACACGGGAATTGACCGTCAAAGCACCTTGTGCAAACTGTGCATTTACATTGGTATTAATTGTAGTCATTTGGAATCCTTAACTGTTGGTTTGATTTTGAAAATAAAAGTTTGCTATTTAATGCTTTAACGCTTCAATGCTTTGATGATTTGATACTTTGATACTTTGATACTTTGATGCTTTGATGCTTTAATTCGTTGATTCGTTGATTCGTTGATTCTTTAAAATTTAATAACACCTTACCAAATATTATCTTCCTGGGAAGAATTCATTCTTTACTATTCGACACTTCTTAAAAATACTTAAATTACTATTCACTTTGGATAATTCCTCAGTCAGTGTGATGACTGAGGAATTCATTTGTAAATATCTTCATACTTAATCAAAATTTATGCACTTGAACAAATTAATCTGATCAATTACTTCAATAAAGCCAATACTGATTGTTGCTGTTGATTCGCTTGGGCTAACATTGCAGTGGCTGCTTGCGAGATAATTTGCGAGCGTGACAGTGCAGTGGTTGCGGTCGCGTAATCGGTATCTAAAATGCGGCTGCGTGATTCAGTCGCATTTTGTGCCACATTGGCTAAATTATCTGCTGCATAAGTCAGTTGATTCATACCAGCACCCAAGGTTGCGCGCTGGGTAGCCATTGCTGAAATGGCAGAGTCAATCGCTGAAATAGCAGAACCAGCGCTCGCCGAGTCAGTCACTACCTGAGATGCGATATCACTGAGTGCACCAGTGGATGACATATCACCCACTGCTACCGAGATCGAATCCGACTCGTTGGCACCTACTTGGAACACATACGTGCCATCGGTACTCACACCACCAGATGCATCCAACACATTTTGACCATTCCACTGGGTATTTCCACCAATGCGATCAACCTCTGATAATAAGGCCTGGAATTCCAAATCAATCGATGCTTTATCGGTTGTGGTTACAGTATCGGAAGAAGCTTGCACTGCCAACTCACGCATGCGTTGCAGCATATTGGTTTGTTCAACCATCGCACCCTCAGCCGTTTGCAGCAGTGAAATGCCATCGTTAGCATTACGCACTGCCATATTTAAACCACGAATTTGTGCAGTCATAGTCTCAGTCATGGCTAATCCAGCGGCATCATCCTTCGCACTGTTAATCCGCTTACCGGTGGATAACTGCTGCATGGCCGTTGCTTGAACACGAGCGTTAACCGTCAAAGCTGTTTGAGCAAATTGAGCATTTACGTTGGTATTAATAATAGTCATTTTAAAACTCCTTAAAAATTGATTTCACTTATATAGCGCTAATCCGTACTTCAAAATCTGAATCAAACCGCACTACACTTCATCACTTAAATTAACCTGCCATGATTAGAGAATCGGCTGTTTTATGAAAACTTTAGGCCTTAACATATTAAATATATTGAATTATTTCTCGTTTGAATAACTGCCTAACATCGTACGCCTACCTACTCAGTTATGAATCGACAAATTTTATTTTTCTTGAGTCAAACATAAAAAAACCCCGAAATTTTTAAGTTTCGGGGTTTTAAACTAATAATAAAAGCGATTAAAAACGACTGTATGCAATGCTCCTGCAAGTCAAATTATTTGAGCAATGCAAGCACTGACTGCTGCTGTTGATTCGCCTGGGCCAACATTGCAGTGGCTGCTTGCGAAATGATTTGCGAGCGTGACAATGCAGTGGTTGCTGTTGCGTAATCAGTATCCAGAATACGACTACGGGATTCAGTCGCATTTTGTGCCACATTGGCCAAGTTATCTGCAGCATATGTCAATTGATTCATACCTGCACCCAAGGTTGCACGTTGGGTAGCCATTGCTGAAATCGCAGAGTCAATCGCTGTAATTGCAGAGCCAGCAGTTGCAGAATCAGTCACCACTTGGGAGGCTATGTCACTGAGCACACCTGCTGAGGACATGTCACCAACCGCTACAGAGATCGATTGCGTTGCATTGGCACCCACTTGGAAGACATAAGTACCATCTGTACTTGTACCACCGGATGCATCTAATACATTAGTGCCGTTCCATTGGGTGTTGGCACCAATGCGATCCACTTCAGATATTAATGCCTGGAATTCCAAATCAATGGAGGCTTTGTCTGTGGTAGTCACGGTATCGGAAGAAGCTTGCACCGCCAACTCACGCATGCGCTGAAGCATGTTAGTTTGTTCAATCATCGCACCTTCAGCCGTTTGCAAAAGGGATACGCCATCATTGGCATTACGCACTGCCATATTTAAGCCACGAATTTGTGAAGTCATGGTCTCACTCATGGCCAATCCAGCTGCATCATCTTTAGCACTGTTAATCCGCTTGCCTGTAGATAACTGTTGCATCGCAGTAGTTTGAACGCGAGCATTCACCGTCAAAGCTGTTTGCGCGAACTGAGCATTTACGTTGGTATTAATTGTAGTCATTGTGGATCTCCATTAATCTATTGTTTAATTAAAACATCCTGCTATCAGCTAATTAAGATGCGCACCTACTCATACACGCCGGATCAGCCAGTTACATTTCTGTCGAATAATTACCGCTACTAGTGTATGTATCGGTTACATTTCTTAAACTTGAGGGATATGTTGAAATTTAATTAAAAAATTGCGGGTTTTTTACAGTTTATTAAGAAATATCGTCGATTTAATTCATTCATCAATGATTTTGAAGTCATGCTTATTAAAGCACCCTGAAATTTCCCATCCTTTGCAACACTGCATTTTGTAAGGAATCGGCAATTTTTTATAAACTTGAGGCCTACACTAAAAAAATATCCTTGAAACAAGCTAATTTCCTCAATAAATATCGTTAAGTTATTGTTTTAAAAGATAAAAAAATCATATTAGACTATGATTTGTATCCCTACATACCTAAATATTTTGTATTTTGATGCGCTGTTTAACATGAATAGGTTAAAGCGCTCATCCATCGCGTCAAGATGTATCGTATATGCAACAGAAGCTCAGGCCCAAGCGCCATTCTAATTTCGTAAAAATCCCGTTAGCATTCGAGATCAATGACACTATGAATATAAATAAGAACTTAAAGGACGCAACCACGCGGCAAAAAAATACAAGATACAGAGACAGTAACATTTACAATGACTACACTCACTTAAAAATCTCGGTTGCAAAACATTCGCATTTAAATAATACAGAAATTTTTTACCTGTATGGCAATGAGCAAATCAAAACAATTCCAATTAGCATTGCAAGTAAAATCTTTAGTACATCAAGGTTTGACATTACACCAGTCAGGTAAATTTGCTGAGGCTCAACAGTGCTACGAGCAGGTATTAGCATTGCAGCCAGACCATTTTGATGCGCTGCAACTGTTAGGCGCATTGTCTGTACAAATTAAACAATATGACCAGGCGGTTATATTGTTATCTAAGGCCTTAGCGTTAAACCCGCATCATGCCGGTTGTTATTCTAATCGCGGCAGCGCCTTTAAAGCCTTGATGTTGCTAGAAAATGCCTTATCTGATTACGACCTGGCGATCTTAGTTAAACCAGATTATGCCGAAGCACACTTCAATCGTGGTAACGTTTTGCAGGACCTTCAGCAATATGATGCTGCCATGCACAGTTACGACCAAGCCATCCATATAAAGTCTAATTACGCTGAGGCTTACTACAATCGCGGTAATGTATTGCAAAGTCTTAAACAGTTTGAGCAATCCATCAGTGATTACGATCTGGCAATCAGATTTAATCCGAATTATGCACTCGCTTATTTAAATCGTGGCAATGCGTATAAAGCACTGAAGCGTCTAGAGGAAGCTTTGTCTAGTTATGACAAAGCCATTCATATCAATCCCAATAATGAGGTCACATTCTCTAATCGCGGTAATGTCTTAAAAGACCTGGGGCGATTTACTGAGGCTTTATCAAGTTACGATGAAGCTATTCGCTTAAAACCGGATTACCACGAAGCATACTCCAATCGTGGTAATGTTTTTGACAAACTTCAACGCTTCGATGAGGCAATTTCTAATCATGATATTGCGATACGAATGAAGCCAGATTATGCTGAGGCTTTCTATAATCGTAGTATTGTATTCGAAAAAATTCACTGTTTCGATCAGGCACTATCCAGTTATTATGCTGCGATTCGTATGAACCCCAAATATGAAGAGGCCCATTGGAATCTATCTTTGTGTCTTTTATTGTGTGGTCATTTTGATGAGGGATTTCAACGGTATGAGTGGCGTTGGAAGAATGCAAGCGTTCGTCAGGTTGTGGGGTATAGAAATTTTGATGAGCCGCTTTGGCTTGGTGCAGAAGCGCTAGAAGATAAAACAATCTTGTTATATGCAGAGCAAGGACTTGGTGACACCATTCAGTTCTGTCGCTATGTTGCCTTAGTGGCTCAACGTGGCGCTAAAATCATTTTAGAAGTTCAGCGCCCCTTGGTAAGGTTATTAGGTCAATTACATGGTGTCAGCGAAATTGTGGCTAAAGGCGACCAGCTGCCTAGTTATGATCTGCAATGTCCATTGTTATCTCTGCCACTTGCTTTCAAAACTGAATTGCATTCTATTCCTCCAGTTGCACAGAATTTATGTATAGCGGTTGAGAAGATGGCTTTTTGGAGTGGTAAATTGGGTAAAAAGGTGAAGCTGCGAGTGGGGCTGGTTTGGAGTGGCAGCACCATACATATCAATGATATGAATCGTAGCCTGAATCTTGCCCAACTGCTACCTTACTTACCAGAACACTTTGAATATATTTGTTTGCAAAAAGAAATCAGACCGATTGATACTGCACTATTAGCGAGTCGCCCAGATATTAAATTTTATGGTGATGAGTTACATGATTTTTGTGATACGGCTGCGCTGTGTCAGCTAATGGATTTGGTCATTAGTGTCGATACTAGTGTGGCACATTTGAGCGGCACATTGAATATACCGACTTGGGTTTTATTGCCGTATTGCCCAGATTGGCGGTGGTTATTAGATCGGAATGATAGCCCTTGGTATCCTAGCGTGAAACTTTTTCGGCAGGGTAAATCAGATTGGGGGAAGACTCTTGCACATGTAAAATCTGAGCTTTTCGAACTTGGGAGCTAAATTGGTTATTTAACACGTATTTGCAATATGCGGATGGTCTGTTATTTTTTATATGGTTATCTAAATTTATATACTAAATAGGCTGGATAAATATTGATTGATCTCTGCTTTATTGACTTTATTATTTCTAATTAATCTCGTTGTTTGATACCAATAGGTTTTATGATCATCTAACCCCCAGCGCCAATCAGGATTTTCGGGTAATAAAATGCCAGTCGGTATGTTTAGTGCTGAACTTAAATGCGCTACGCTCGTATCGACACTAATGATGGCATCCATGAATTGGCATACTGCGGCGGTATCTGCAAAGCTGTTCAACGATTGTCCTATATTTTGAATATTCGGATTTTCAGTTAATGTCATGATGTCTTCAAAATTCAAATCTTTCTGAAGGCTGATGTATTCATACGCTTCTGGTAACAGTGCAATTAAATCTGCAAGATTTATACTGCGTTTCCTATCATTGGCGTGGGTCGGCCGGCCTTTCCAAATAATACCGATACGTTTTCGAGTAGTGGGCCTTAGTGTTCGATCCCAAAGTGCAGTCTTCTCATGAGTGCTGGATAAATAAGGGTAGATATTAGGAATGTTGTTAATGGTTGCGCCCAAAGCCAGCGGTAAGCTCAAGAGCGGGCAGTGGTAATCGAATGCGGGCAATGGTGTATTTTTAGCAATAATCTGATTGGCACCGGTTAATGTTTGCATTAACTCAACTAGTGATGATTCGACTTCTAACACAACATGGGCTCCAAGCTGTTTGACTACAGGCACATAGCGGCAAAATTGAATGGTATCGCCGAAACCTTGTTCGCTATGAATAACTATGGTTTTATCTGTTAGCGATTCAACACCAAGCCATAGCGGTTGTGAGAAATTTCGCAGTGGTGAAGTGAATTGATCTAATTTCCAGCGCCATTCGTATTCAAGCCAGCCCTCTTTAAAGTTTCCAATACGTAAATTGCATAATGCGCGATTCCAGTGCGCACTTGCTAACTGAGGTTCAATAGCAACGGCTTTGCAAAAACTAGCAAGCGCCTCATTATAACGTTTGAGCGTTTCTAGCATACTACCTTGATTGTTATAGGCTTCGGCATAGTTTGGATTGCATGCAATGGCTTTGGCATAACAATCTAATGCTTCTTCTGGTTGGTCTAACGCACGTAGTGCGTTACCATAGTTAAGATAAGCTTCGTGACTGTTTGGTTCAACCAGTATGGCAAACTTAAAGCTCTCAATGGCTTCTTCAGGGCGTTTGAGATCTAATAAGGTAATACCCCGATTGATTGCTGCAGGCGCATACTCTGGGCGGATTGCAATGGATTCGTTATAGCTCTGCAGTGCTTCTGCATAGCGCTGTAGTTGTCTGAGGGAGTTGGCGCGGTTGTAGTGTGCTTCGGCATCCTTGGGGTTGAGTTTGAGGGCTTCGTCAAATGCGTGAACGGCCTCTGTAAAACGCCCTAAGGCATGTAAGGTGTTGCCGCGATTAAAGTGTGTATTCGCATCATGGGGTTGGAGTTGGAGTGCATGCTCATAAGCTGCTAAGGCCTCGGTGTTGCGTTGCAAGGCGAGCAAAGTATTGCCGTAGTTACTGTGTATGGCAGCATCTTGTGTTTGAATGGCTAGCGCGGATTCAATCAGTTTGACAGACTGTTCGAGCTGACCAGTTTGATAGGCCAATACACCAGATAAATGCAAAGCCTCGAACTGATGAGGGTGTAGTGCTAAGGCTTGCGCATAATGATGTTGTGCGATGGACAGTTGACCATTTTGGTGCGCTTGTAATCCGTGCTGGAATTCGATGAGAGCGGCAGCAGCGGATGAGTGATCGGTGTGCTTAGTCATGGTTAGCGCTTTGAGGGAATCCAGATTGAATGGCAAGTTGCAGGGCAAGTTGGACGGCGGTGAGCGCGTCTTGCCAATGACCGTCTTGGGTAGCGCGAAACAGTCGTGCAGTGGGATACCAAGGGCTATCAGTGCGATCGAGTAGCCAGCGCCAATCGGGAGCGTGGGGGAGTAGCACCCAGAGTGGTTTGCCGAGTGCACCTGCAAGGTGTGCTACGCTGGTATCCACGGAAATGACTATATCCATGAGCGCACACAAGGCGGCAGTGTCTGCGAAGTCGTTGATTTGCTCACCAAAATGACGAATGTATGGATGTTTGGCCAAGGTTTGCGCATCATTGGGACGTAGTTCTTTTTGGAGGCTGATGTACTCAAAGCCTTGGGGTAGGTGTGCTACGAGCGCGGTGAGTGACAAACTGCGGTGATGATCGTTGCGGTGAGTAGGGTTGCCTTGCCAGACAAGGCCTATTTTTGGTGTATTGGTGATTGCTAGATGCTGTTGCCAATGCACTCGGTTTGCTGAATCTGATTGGATATAAGGTGTTGTTGAGGGAATGTTATGGAGTGTTATTTTAAGCATTAATGGCAGGCTCATTAATGCACAATGATAATCAAATGTTGGTCGAACTGTACCCTTAGCAATGACTGTAATTGCTTTAAAGCTATTTTTAATTAAGGTGACAAGTGGGGCTTGGACCTCCAGGATGATTTGACAGGACAGTTGTTGCAGCAAAGGTATAAACCTTGAAAATTGTATGGTGTCACCCAGCCCTTGTTCTGCATAAATAAATATAGTCTTACCAGTTAAGGATTGATTACCGTCCCACTGTGGGCTGTCGAATATTCGCAGTTCTTGGCGCAGACTGAGTGATTTGACATGCCATCGTGCCTCGTATCCTGGCCATCCTAAGTCATACTGCCCCAGTTGAAGATGGGCAAGTCCGTTATTCCATAGGCATTCAGGATGGTTCGAGTTGATTGAAATGCCGTGATTAAAGTCTTTAAATGCTTGATCGAATTGCAGTAAATGTTGATTAATCACGCCGCGATTGCAGTAAGCATCAACGTTATTAGGATCTAATGCGATCGCTTTATTGCAATGATCGATGGCTTCTTGGTGTTGATGTGTTTCATACAGCAGGATCCCGCGCTTTGACCAAGCTGGTGCATGCTGAGGATGCTGTTGAATGGCTTGATCATAAGCATGCAGGGCATTGGGATGGTCGTGCATATCTTTCAATACGTCACCAAGATTTAAGTATGCCTCTGGATAGTGGGGCTGATGTTTAATTGCCAGTTGATAATAATAGACTGATTGCTGATGTTGTTTGATCTGATCAAATGCATAGCCTAGATGAAAGCATACTAAAGCGTTTTTAGGGCTAATTGTCAGTGCAATTTGAAATTTTGAAATGGCTTGTGGGTAATCGCCAGTTTGTGCGAAACAAATGCCTAAATTGAGGTAGGGTTCGAAGTGGTCTGGAGTCAGTGCAATCGCTCGGATGAAATCCTGCATTGCAATGCTATATTGGTTCAGGCTATTGTATGCGTTGCCCCTGTTGTTAAGCGCTTCAGAGAAGTGAGGTGATATGTCTAGAGCTTGGTCATAGCATTGTATTGCATGATCAAATTGCTTGTTGGCAAAAAATATATAGCCAAGCGTATTGAAACTGTGTGCGTGTCGGGGGTTGAGTTCGATAGTTTTAAGTAGGAATGGTGTTGCATCAGTCAATCGACCCTCTTCAATGCTCAGCATGGCGAGCATGTAATTGGTTTCAAAATGCTCAGGATTAATTGTTAGCGCTTTTAGATATTGAGTCTTGGCCGATATCAGATCTTTTTTTAAATGTAGGGCTTTGCCGATAGCATATGTTGCATCAGCACTGCTGTCGGAGCTTATTATGGTGTTGTTTTGGTTAATCATGTTTTGCTTAATCATGGTTGGAGCCTGTGGAGAATTCAGTGTGCAGCGCAAGTTGTAGGGTTGCAAGCGCATCATGCCAATGACCGTCTTGCTTGGCGCGAAACAGTCGTGCAGATGGATACCACGGGCTATCAGTGCGATCGAGTAGCCAGCGCCAATCGGGGCAGTGGGGTAAAAGCACCCAGAGGGGTTTACCGAGTGCACCTGCAAGGTGTGCCACGCTGGTATCTACGGAAATGACTAGATCCATGAGCGCACACAAGGCGGCAGTGTCTGCGAAGTCCTTGATTTGCTCTCCGAAATGGCGAATGTGTGGGTGTTTGGTCAAGGTTTGCGCATCATGCGGACGTAGTTCTTTTTGGAGGCTGATGTACTCAAAGCCTTGGGGTAGGTGTGCTACGAGATCGCTGAGTGACAAACTGCGGTGATGATCGTTGCTGTGCGTTGGCCTGCCGCTCCAAACTATGCCAATACGTGGTTGTAATTTCTCGCCCAGTGTGACTGTCCATTCGTGGCATTTAGAAGCTGCACTTGACAGGTAGGGCGAGTGGGCAGTCGTGCTATTAGGGATATTTTTTAAGTCAGTATTAAACGCAAGGGGAAGGCTCATTAGGGGGCAATGAACATCAAAGTGCGGTAATGCGTCACCTTTGATAATGATTTGATCAACGTCACTGAATTGACTGAAGAGCTGAGCTAATGGTTTTTCTATTTCAAGTATGACTCGCGCGCCCGTTTGTTGGACGAGTTTTACGTAGCGGATGAATTGGATGCTGTCACCAAAGCCTTGTTCGCTATGTAAAAGGATTGTCTGATTCGCAATAGACTCGGTCCCTAGCCATAGGGATTGCTTAAATCCGCGTTGTGGGGATGAAAACTTAGGTAATTGCCAGCGCCATTCGTAGTGAGGCCAGGCCGCCTGATATTCTCCCTTAAGCAATAAGGCAAGCGATAAATTCCAATGTGAATCAACGTATGACGGGTTTACTCGTAAGGCAGCGACATGACTAGCTATTGCGTCATTTAAGCGCAGAAGTTCTGTGAGCGTGATACCGCGGTTACTGAAGGCTGCAACATACTTGGGATTGATCGAGATTGCGCGATCATAACTGAATACAGCCTCTTCTCGACGATTGAGTAGCCTTAAAGTATTGCCTCGGTTGTACAACGCATCTGGAAAATTAGGTTTTAGTGCAACCGCTTGATCAAAATCAGCCAAAGCATCTGTATAACGTTGAAGGTCATGTAGAGTATTACCGCGATTGCTGTAAGCTTCAGCATAATCGGGTTGAATTTGAATGGCTTTGGTGTAGTCTGCGAGTGCTAATTCTTCTTGTTTGAGTCGTTTATATATGTTGCCCCGATTGTTATATGCAGCAGCCATATGGGGTGCTATTTCGATTGCATTTGAATAACTATCCAGCGCTTCTGAATCACGATGTAGATCTTGTAGAGTCAGTCCGAGGTTCATGCAGATTGCTGCAGATTGTGGATGTAGCTGATGCGCGCTACGGTAATGTGTGAGTGCTTGTTCAAAGCGTTTTAATTCACGTAGGCTATTACCTAGATTGAAGTGTGCATTGATATGGTTAGGGTCTATGGTAAGAGCTTTGTCATAGCAAGATATCGCTGCTTCATAATCACCCAAGCCATGCATTATTAATCCGTAGTCAATTAAAAAATCAGTACGGTTCGGATATTTGGCAATTAGTTGTTGGTAATAGGCGACTGATTCATGAGGCTGATCTAATTGCTGGTGAGTTTTAGCGAGTATGGCTAAGGCCTCAGCATTATCTGGTTCAACCAGTATGGCAAACTTAAAGCTCTCAATGGCTTCTTCAGGGCGTTTGAGATCTAATAAGGTAATACCCCGATTGATTGCTGCAGGCGCATACTCTGGGCGGATTGCAA
>Ga0209499_1002266_pt1 | contig 12393 bp, 23 predicted proteins | sample C_130208_EF_Meta_FD_187306 | JGI IMG/M metagenome (GOLD analysis project Ga0209499, IMG submission 187306) | Freshwater microbial communities from Lake Croche, Canada to study carbon cycling - C_130208_EF_MetaG (SPAdes) (version 2) | ecosystem: Environmental > Aquatic > Freshwater > Lake...
CCCGAGGGCGGACTTCATTCCGTCCCGGTTGCCAAGCTCACCGCCGAGATCGACACCCTGTCCTCCTCGGTCATCATCTCCCTTGACGGTCAGATGTTCGCCGAGGTTGCGATCGTCTGGGAAACACCCGAGGAGGGCCAGCAGTTCGGCCATCGTCACGGCATCGTCGTCGAGCCGTACCGAACTGGCGCCGAGTGGGACGAAGGCCCGACGGTCGAGATTCGCCGGACTCAAGACCCGGAGGCCTACTCGTGAGCCGTCACTTCTCCGTCGCGCACTTGCTCGCTGCTGTCACCGTCTGCGCCGTAGCGGCGTCCTACGGCCCGGGCTGGGCAGTCCTCGCGACTGTCCCGCTGATGCTCCTCGCCTCGCTCGTGAGCGAACGGTGAGCGCCGTACCGGTCGGGCCGCTCCTCGAGCGCGCGGCCTGTGGCGCTGGCATCCCGACCTCCGAGATGAGCGCCAAGCTCCTCGCCCGCATGATCGGCCTCAACTCCGGCACGACGCTGCGGTGGATCACCACGGGACACCTCCCGACGATCAAGGCCGACCGCGCGGCCATCGCTCTCGGCTGGCATCCTGACGCGATATGGGGCGCAGGCTGGGACCTCGATGAGCCGATCTAGTTCTAACTTGACACGGGGGAGAGAGTTAGGGCAAGATACGTCCATGACAACGACAACCATCACCGCCCACGCCTACGAGGTCGCTGGCCTCTCCGCCCTCGAGCGTCAGGGCGTCCACCCGGACACCTGCGCCGAGTGCGGGCGCGAGGCTCTGGTCCACCCGGTCAAGCTCAAGGGGCCGCACGGCGCCGTCTGGGTCGGCACCGGGTGCGCAGCCCTTCTCCTCTTCGGTGCGACCGACAAGCTCTCACGAGCACGAGCAGAGCGAGCAGCACGAGCCGCGACTCGCGAGGTCGTCTCCGCTGAGGCTCAGGCTGCCGCTCTCGCCGGTAGCGCCAAGCTCGCCTCGTTCTCCGACTGGCTCACCGAGCAGGTCGGCCCGCACGTCGACGGCGTGTTCGGCCAGTGCTCACTTCTCGGTGGACCGGCAGAAGCCCATCGACTTCACCGAGCGGCTACGGTCGCATAGGTCTCGGTCAGGCCCCGCCTCCTGACCTGAGAATGAGCGCCCCGGGTTCCGCCACCCGGGGCGCTCTCGCGTCCGGCGTGTAGCCTTCGGGGCATGGACCTCGACGCGATCCCCTACGTCGCCGCGCGCAACCAGAGCGGCGCCACCGGTCGGCCTCGTCTCGTGGTCATTCACTCGATGGAGTGTCCGCTCGAGGACGGGCGCGCCGAGTCTGTCGCGCGATGGTTCTCCGGACCAACCTCGCCACAGGCGTCGGCTCACTACATGGTCGACCCCGGCGCTGTCTGGTGCGGAGTCATCCCGCCCGCTGAGGCGTGGCACTGTGGCGCAGCGAACCGCTACGGCGGAGGCGCGAGCATCGGCATCGAGCAGACCGGGTACGCCCGCTATGACGAGGAGTGGACCTCGCCGAACGGCCTGCGCCAACTCGACCTCCTCGTGGAACTCACCGGCTCGCTCTGTGAGCGTTACGGGATACCGAGACAGTGGCTCACCGCCGATCAACTCCGCGCGGGCGAGCCGGGCATCACCAGCCACGGCTTCCTCTCGTCGATCGGCATGGGAACAGATCACACCGACCCCGGGCCGAACTGGCCCATCGCCGAGTTCATGACTCGGCTCACCGGAACCGCACCGCGACCCTCGGGCCGCTTTCTCCCACAGGATGACGACGACATGATTGACCGCTACTTCATGCGCGCGAGCAACGACCTCGCCGTGTACCTCGTCTCGCCCGGCCTCGGCTGGCGCTGGCACGTTCCCGCTGGACAGATGGCGAGCATCGTGTTCGTCCTCGGTCTCAACCGCGGCAAGATCCTCGCCCCGCCTGCTGGCGCGAAGGTCGACATCGTCGAGGGTCAGAAGGTCTGGGTCTGCGCGCCCGAGTTCCTCAACGCAATCCCCGCGGCAGGTTGACACCTCGCCACGAACGCCTAGCATGAGGCGCAGTCGATGGAGGACGCATGGCAAAGCTGATCGGAATGGCAATCGAGGAGACGAGCGGCGTGGATCACCCCGCGCATCTCCGCGAGGGCTGGATGGTCATGAAGAGCACCGACCTCTCGGATCTCACCGAGGTCATCGACCAGATCAAGGCCGCAACGGCCACAGAATCCACGGAGGACTCCATGTCTGACGCACCCGAGATCGACTTCGAGTCCGAACTCGCCAAGGCCCTCGAGCGCATCGCCGAACTCGAGGCCACCATCTCCCCCGAGCCGGAACCCGAGCCGACCGAGGACGACCTCCTCAAGAGCGTCCCCGAGTCCGTCCGCAAGATGATCGTCGACGAGCGCGCCGCCGCCGCCGCCGCCATCTCCAAGGCCGCGACCTTCGAGGGTGAACTGCTCAAGGAGCGCGCCGCTCGCGCCGACGAGGCATCGATCGCCAAGGCCGCCTCGTGGCAGTCTCTCGCCCTCGACGCCAATGAGGTCGGCCCCGCACTCCGCAAGCTCGCCGACATCGACGGCGACCTTGCCAAGGCGATCGAGACCGTTCTCGAAGCCGCGAACGCACAGGCCGAGAGCGCTGGCATCTTCGCCGAGATCGGCAAGGCCGGACGCCCGGAAGGCTCCGACGCCTACGAGTCCCTCGCCTCACTCGCCAAGAGCGCGTCCGAGGCCAACGGCACCACTTTCGAGGCGGCCTTCGTGACCGTCGCCGAGCAGAACCCGGAACTCTACGTTCGCCACCTCCAAGAGAAAGGTGCCTAGATCATGGCATACGAAATCTCCAACTACTCCCTCCGAATCACCCTCGAAGCCGCCGCTGACCTGAGCGCCTCGCAGTATTGCTTCGTCAAGCTCGACGCCAACGGAAAGGCCGCCCTCTGCACCGCGGTCACCGACAAGCCGATCGGCGTCCTCCAGAACCAGCCCGTCTCGGGCAAGGAAGCCTCGATCGTTGTTGAGGGTGGGACCAAGCTCAAGGTCGGCACCGGCGGCGTCACCGTCGGAGACCGCGTCGGCACAGTCATCACGACCGGCCGCGCAGTGCCTTACGTCCCCGGCACAGATACCACGAAGTACCTCGTCGGCACGGTCCTCCAGACCGGCGCAGCTGGCGACCTCGTCCCCGCCGTCGTCTCGTGCGCGTCCGCTGCTCGCGGCGCCTGATCTAGGAGTCAGTCATGCCTCAGCCTACCCTGTACCAGACCCACATCGACGCGCCGCTGACGAACATCTCGGTCGCGTATATGCAGAGCGTAGACAACTTCGTCGCCTCGAAGGTCTTCCCGATCGTCCCGGTCGACAAAAAGTCCAACAAGTTCTTCGTGTATACGAAAAACGATTGGTTCCGCGACGAAGCCCAGCGTCGTGCCGACGGCACCGAGTCCGCTGGCAGCGGCTACAACCTCTCTACCGATTCGTATGCGTGCGATGTCTGGGCATTCCACAAAGACATCGGCGATCAGGTTCGCGCCAACTCCGACACCCCGCTCGTGCCTGACCGTGAGGCCACCGAGTTCGTCACCTCCCGTCTGCTTCTCCGTCAGGAGATCCAGTTCGTGACCGACTACTTCGCGACCTCGATCTGGGGCAAGGACCTCACCGGCGTCTCGAGCACCTCGCCCACCGGTGACAACTTCACCCAGTGGAGCGACTTTGCCAACAGCGACCCGCTGGAGGACGTCGAGAAGGCGAAGGAGACCATCCTCGGCTCGACCGGGTTCATGCCGAACACGCTCGTCCTCGGCTATCAGGCCTACCGCAAACTCCGCAACCACCCGGACCTCGTGGATCGCATCAAGTACACCTCGAGCAACACGATCACGACCGACATCATGGCCCGCCTGTTTGATGTCGAGCGCGTGCTCGTGGCGAAGGCCGTGAAGGCCACGAACAACGAAGGCGCGACCGCCGCTTACTCGTTCGCCTATGGCAAGGCCGCGCTGCTCACCTACTCGGCTCCGACCCCGGGCCTCATGACCCCGAGCGCTGGCTACACCTTCGCTTGGAACGGTGTTTCGGGTGGTCTCGGTGCGAACATCGGTGTGAGCCGCATCCGCATGGAGCATCTCAAGGCCGACCGCATCGAGGGCGAAGTTGCATTCGCCAACAAGCTCGTCGCTGCCGACCTCGGCGTGTACTTCGCCACTGCTGTCGCCTGATCCGTTTCCCCCTGACCGGCCCCCGGCCTCGGACCTCGAGTCTGGGACGGGGGCCGTTCGCATTCTCAAGGAGTGTCCACCGTGACCACTGCACCAATTGGACCGCACCGAGTTCGCAAGGCATTCACCGCTGGAGACAAGCGTCTCCCCGCCGGAGAGATCGTCGACGTGACGGGCTGGCGCAACGCCTACCAACTCGTCGACCGAGGATGGCTCGTCGCCATCCCTGCGTCCGAGACTGAGGCTCCGCAGTCCGTGAAGAAGGCCCCGGCCAAGAAGGCCGCGGCGAAGAAACCCGCTCCCAAGATCGAGGACTAATCATGGCTCTCAATGCCTATCGGTACCGCTTCTACGGCGGGAGTTCGACCGCCGAGCAAGACTTCCTCCTCGCGATGCAGGCGAAGGGCTACACGGCCGCGTCGGTCCTCGAGACCGTCGATCAGTCGATGATCGGCGTCCCGCCGATGCGGTGGCAAACGGGAACCTATGTGCGGAACCCAGTCGGCACCACCGCCGTCGGCACTCTCGCGATGACTCTCAGTCGGTCATACGCGACCGCCGTATACGTCCCCTACGGCGCGTCGATCGATCGCGCATCGGTCGAGATCACGGCTGCTGGCGGTGCTGGCTCGGTCGTTCGGTTCGGCCTCTACTCCGACTTGAATGGCGCGCCCGGCACACTCATCTCGGACGACGGCACCGTTGATTCCTCGACGACTGGGTTCAAGGAGGACACGGTCGCGTGGACCGAGTTGACCGCGAGTCTCTACTGGGTGGTCACCGTGGCTCAGGTCGGCACGGCGCCGACGGTCAGGACCGTGTCCACGCCGATCGAGACCATCGCCCCCTACCGCTCGACCACGCTCACCAACACCCCGGACGCGTGGTGCGTTTACGGCGGAAACATTACCGGCGCGCTTCCGTCCTCGTTCGGTGCGATCACCGCCCACACGAACGGCCCAATGGTCATCGTCCGGGTGGCCTGATCGTGAGCGCTACTGGCGACGTCCCTCTCACGATCCGCACGGGCGACGATGAGTCTGTGACGGTCACGTTCACGGACAAGACCACAGGCTCGCCCATCAACATCACCGGCCGTACCTATCGCGCGCAGATCCGCCGCTCACCCGCGGACAACACAATCCTCGCAACGTGGACCTGCACGATCACGAACGGCGCAGCAGGCAAGTTGACCCTCACGCTCTCGGACACGACGACCGCGACGCTGTCCCCGGGCTACGCCGTCTGGGACCTCGAGGAGACGACCTCGGGAGGCCTCGTCTCCACACCAATCAGCGGGCGCGTGACCATCGTGCAGGACGTCAGCCGATGAACACCAACGTCGCCGTCACGATCGACACGACGAACGTCGACGTCTCGGTGTCCACCGGAACCTACGAGGTCTCGGCGATCGGCATCACCGGCCTCAAGGGCGACACCGGCGCAGCGGGTCCGGCCAACTCCCTCACCGCGACCATCGCAACAGGGGCCGCTGGATCGTCTGCGCAGGTCGTCGTCTCCGGCACGCCGCCGAGTCAGGCCCTCGCGTTTACGATTCCGCGCGGCGACACTGGCGCGACTGGCACCGATGGTAAGACACTCCGCAACGGTTCAGGCGCTCCTTCTTCCGGTCTCGGCGTCGACGGTGACTTCTACCTCGACACCTCGGCGAGTCGCATCTACGGCCCGAAAACATCCGGCGCATGGGGCAGCGGCGTCTCGATCATCGGAGCAACGGGCGCCGATGGAAAGACAGTTCGCAACGGAGCAACGACCCCCTCGAGCGGACTCGGTGTAGATGGCGATTTCTACCTAAACACCGCCGCGAACACGATCTCTGGCCCGAAGGCCTCCGGCGCATGGCCTACCGCCGTCTCGCTCGTCGGGCCAAAGGGCGACACCGGCGCCAACGGCGCAAACGGCGACTGGTCAACCGCGCAAACAATCAACGCACAGACCGGCACTAGCTACACGATCGCAAGCAGCGACGCCGGGCGACTGGTCACCCTCACCAACTCCGCAGCAGTGACCGTGACCGTCCCGACCGGCATCGCCACCATCGGGCAACGAATCGACCTCGCCCAGCTCGGCGACGGTCAAGTCACCGTTAGCGCCGGTAGTGGCGTCACGATCAACTCAACGCCGACAGCAAAGCTGCGCACCAAGTGGTCAGCGGCGACGCTCATCTGCACCGCTACGACCGCAACACCGACCGCGACTTTCCTGCTCGTCGGCGACTTGGCGGCAGCCTGATGCCTTCCACCGCTGGCATAGTTTCGAGCGCTGCAACTCTCGCCCATCCGTCGCTGGTGCTACCTAGCGCCGGGATGACGACCAGCACCTACGACGCTGGCGGCTGGCGGTACCTGATTATCACGGCGAGCGACGAGGCCTCGGGCTACACCGTCACGACCCCGATCCCCGGCTACTTTGAATATCTGCTTATTGGTGCCGGTGGTGGAGGTGGCGCCGCAAATGCCACCACCGCCAGCGGAGGCGGAGGTGGCGCTGGCGGTGTCCTGACCGGCAGTTTCACGACCATCAACGCGACGCCGATCACCGTGAATGTGGCATCCACTGGCGGGGTGGGAGCGATCGGCGCGGCCGGTACTGGCGGGCAGTATTCCCGTCTCGCCTATTACCCAAACACCTTGATCGCTCTGGCCTACGGTGGTGGTGGCGGTGGTTTCACGGTCGGCTCGGTCGGTAGTGGCGGCTCGGGCGGCGGCGGCGGCGCAAATAGCGCGGCAACACAGACCGGCGGCACCGGTGTGAGCGGTCAAGGTTTCGCCGGTGGCACCAGCTACGCCTCGGCGGTCCTGCTTGATCGAGCAGGTGGTGGCGGTGGCGGTGCATCGTCGGCTGGCGTCACAACAACCACAGCCCGCACAGGCGGCGCCGGTGGCGCTGGCTACACGACCACTTGGGTCACCGGAACCTCGGCCATCTACGCCGGTGGCGGCGGTGGCGGCGCAAACGTCAGTGGCACTGCCGGTGCTGGTGGCACCGGCGGCGGTGGTACCGGTGGCACCGGTGGTACCAGCTCAACCGCACCGACAGCCGGTAGCGCCTACGGCGCCGGTGGCGGCGGAGCCGGTGTAGGCACCGCACGCGCAGGCGGCACTGGCGCTGGTGGCGTCATTGTTCTCCGCTGGCGGTACTAGTGGACCCCGACGCTCTCGACGCCGCGATCGTCGCGCACTCCGCCAACCAATGGTATGGGCGAGGCTGCGCCGTCGGTCGACTGGTCGCTGATCTCCCGCCCGGTGAATACCGGACCAAACTCACTGGCTACATCTCTGCGCCAGTTCATGAGATCGGCCACGCGGCGATCATTGGCGCGGTCAAGAGCACGCTCGGCGTGCAGCTTCGTGCCGACGCTCTCCTGCGCCATCGACGTCGGGCGTGCGCCTGCCCCGACGAGGTTTACGCGTGAGCGACTACGGCGACGCCTTCGAGATCCCCGGGCAAGATCCAGACGCCCTCGAGGAGGCCCTCAGGCGCCACGAGAGGCCCGCGCAGTCTGCTCCGCAGGGATGGGAACCCGGCATAGCTTGGGACGGCTCGGAGGGCCATCTAACCACCGGCCCGCTCGAGGACGCTCCAAACGACGCGCTCTGGTCCGAACTCATCGCCGACTGGAACCTCGACCCGTCGACGACAGAGGTCGTCCCCGGGTCGATTCAGGTCCGCGGCTGGGACGCGAACATCGGCGGCGGAGAAGTCAGGCGCCTGCGCTACTACCGCGCGACCATCCGAAGTCGAGCCGCTGGGCAGGACCGCGCCGACGTCGAGGAACTGTGCAGACTCGCGAGCGCGAAGCGGCCACGCCGACCGGCACCTGAGGTCGCCTCCGACATTGCGCTCGTCGTGCCGATCTCGGATCTCCAGATCGGCAAGGGCGAAGGCGGTGGGTCTCTCGCCGCCGTCGAACGCATCGCCACAGGGATCGACGCCATCACCGACAAGGTGCGCGAGATGACCCGCCGAGGCCGACCGCCCGAGGCGATCTACCTGCTCGGCATGGGCGATCTCGTCGAGGGCTGCGGAGAGCATTACGCCATGCAGACCTTCCAAGTCGATCTCGACCATCGCCAACAGAAGCGCGTCGTGCGCCGCCTCCTCATGCGCGCCGTCGACGTCTCCGCACCACTCGCCCCGAGGGTGGTCCTCGCTGCGATCCCGGGAAACCACGGCGAGTACCGCAAGGCAGGGAAAGCGTTCACGAACTGGGATGACAATGCCGACCTCGAGGTCGTCGAGGGTGTTGCCGAGGTCTGCGCCGCGAACCCTGAGCGCTACGGGAATGTCTCGGCCGTCATCGCTCGCGATCTCACTCTCACCCTCGGAGTCTGCGGGGTGAACGTCGGCATGGCCCACGGTCACCAATACGGACGCGCCAGCGGTCACGCAGCGGGCAAGGCGGAGAAGTGGTGGAGCGGTCAGGTCATGGGCCGCCAGCCGATCGCCGAGGCCGACATCTTGATCTCTGGCCACTTCCATCACTTCGTCATGTCCGAGAGCCTCGGGCGCCTGTTCGTGCAGTGTCCCGCACAAGACGGCGGCTCGTACTGGTGGACCGCCCAGACCGGGCAGCACGCGCCCGCGGGTCAACTCATGCTCGGCATCGGGCGCGGCTATGGTGCGCGCGGGTGGGGCGACGTCGAGATCGTCTGATGCTCTACTGTCACGACTGCGCTGTGGCATGGTCTAGCTCGTGGTCTCGGCACTGCTGGTGCTGCGCCACCGAGTCATCCTCCCCGCCCCCGCTGGCGCCTATCCGAAGGTTCGAAGATGACTGGTCACAGTGAACACGGAGGCGGCGAGGAGAGCATCCGCCGTGAGAACGACGAGGCCCAGACCGCCGAGGACCGACGCGCTGATCGGCTGCTCGCCCGCTGGCGTCGGATGACCGAGACGCTCCGAGGGCTGACCGATGGACCGGAGTGAGACCCGCTACGTCGACCCCGACACCGGCGCCGAGAAGGGCCGCAAGCTCGCCCGGTTCGACCTGATCCCCGCGGTCCCGCTGATCGCCCTCGCCGAGCAGTACGGGAAAGGCGCGGAGAAGTACGCCGACCGGAACTGGGAGCGCGGTCACCCTTGGGGCATCACCTTCGCGGCGCTCCATCGCCACCTCTGGCTGTGGTGGGACGGTGAGGACATCGACCCGGAGAGCGGAACGCACCACCTCGATGCTGTGATGTGGCACGCCTTCGCCTTGCGCGAGTTCGTCGAGACTCACCCAGAGATGGACGATCGCCCGATTCGGGAGACTGCCCTAGACTCGACTGAGGAGGCTCTCTCATGACTTGGACCTATTCCGGTGATCCGTCGAACTCGTCGAAGGACGCCGTGCGCTTCACGATCGGCGACACGGACGACACCGACGAACTCGTCTCCGACGAGGAGATCGCCTACCTCATCTCGATCCACAACGGCGTCGGCATGGCCGCCGTCGGCGCTGCCCGGGCTGTCGCCGCGAAGTATTCGCGCAAGGCCGACCAGAGCCGAGCGGTCGGTGACCTCTCGCTCTCGCAACAGTTCAGCCAGCAGTCGTTCCAGTTCCATCATCTCGCCGATCATCTCCTCAGCATCGCCTCGGGCATCGACGCTCCGCCGCTCCCGAGCGCGAACGCAAACGCTCTAGGCGCGGAGTTCACGCTTGGCCTACTCGATAAGTTCGTCCTATGACCATCGACGCCGAACTCCTCGAGATCATGGTCGACACGATCACGCTCGCGAGCGTCTCGGCTCTCGACGCCTACGGGAAGCGAACGTGGGCCTCGGCCACAACGATCACGAACTGTCGCGTGCAGACCGGCGATCACAAGGTCATCGATTCTGCAGGCGCCGAAGCCGTAGCCTCGGGGAAGGTCTACGTCCCGGGCAACCCGACCGTGACGCTCTACTCGAAGGTCACCCTCCCCGACGGATCTCAGCCGCCGATCATCGCGATCGATCGCGTCGGCGATCAGGTCGGCAGCAACCACCTCGTGCTCCACTACGGGAAGTCCCGACCGTGAGTGGGATGTTCTCGGCCTCGACCTACGGCTCGGCTGCGCTAATGGGACGCTTCGAGAAACTGGCGCGCGAGACCCCGAAGGAGATGGACAAGATCCTCTACCGCGAGGCCAGCGCCATCTTCCGGAAGTCGCAGCGACTCGTCCCCGTCCACAAGGCGGGCGACCGGAACTACCGCGGCATCCCCGGGAACCTCAAGGCCTCGGGCGTCCTAGAGCTACCGGTGAACCATCAGGTGCTGATCGGCTACGGCGGCACCGCCGCGACCTATGCGCTCTATGTCCACGAGAAGGTCAACCCTGAGCCGCGCTGGACCCTGCCGGGCAAGTCAGCCAAGTTCCTCGAGCGCCCATTCATGGAGGCCATTCAAGGCTTCGAGGAGCGCGTGAAGGAAGCGCTAGCGAAGCACGACACCGGCGCGCCGCAGGGTGAGCCGACAACCGAGGACAAGCCATGAGCGAGATCCTCGACGGCGTCGGATCGGTGCTCCAGACCGCGAGCATCGGCACGCTCGGTTCGACGATCTTTCTGTCCCGCCAGCCCGACACGCCTGACGCCTGCGTCACGGTCTTCGAGTCCGGCGCTGGCGTGAACCTCTACACGCACGGCATCGTCGGGAACGCCCTCACCATGACGAACGTGCAGGTGCTCGTTCGTGCGGCACGCGAAGACTACGAGGCCGCCCGCACGAAGGTGACCTCGGTCATCAACGCGCTCGAGGCTGTATCCGAGACCACGGCGAGCGGCATCCGGATGCTGCGGATCGAGTCCCTCGGTCGGCCGATCCCGATGGGCTACGACCAGAGCGACCGGCCCGAGATCGCGATGAACTTCACGGTAACCCATGCATGACGAAGATCTGCTTCGCGCGGTCCTCGTGACCTTCGCGGCGATCGAGAACTCCCTCGAGACCACGCGGCTCCTGCTCGTGCGACTGCTCGAGACCGACGGTCGCGACCTCGCCGAACTCGGTGAGAGGTACGCCATCGCCTACGCCGAGGATGACTACGACGCAGCGTGCCATCATCCCGACGCCCTCGAGGTCTCGACGCTCGGCGACGGTCCGGCAGTCTTCCTCTGCCCGGACTGCGGCGACCAGTTCGCCTGATGGATGCCTACGGCCGGGGCGCCACGACTGACGAGGCGCCTCGATGCTGGCGCTGCTCTCGGCTGCTCGCCGAGATCGTGAGCCGCCCGTGGGTCATCCGTTGCACGCGATGCAAGGCGCAGAACCAAGGTGGCGACGGCGCGCGATCCCAAGGGACACAAGGGATCTCCGACCCTCCCGCAGATTCTCCCGATTAGGACTTGACAGGGGGGAGAGGGTTCGGCATACTTATGACATGAACACCGCGACCACCACCCGAACAGTCATGATCGTCCCATGCGGCGGCGCCAAGATCGACGAGACCACGACCGCTCGTGATCTCTACGTCGGCTCGCTGTTCACCGAGGTCCTCGCCGCCGCGATCGCTGACGTCGGAGCGGAGAACGTCATGATCCTCTCCGCCGCTCACGGTCTCCTCGACCTTGACTCGCCGGTCGATCCCTACGACGTCAAGATGGGCGACGCCGACGCCATCGACCGTCGCGACGGCGGACTCCTTGACCTCGCCGCGCAGATCATCTGCTTCGGTCTTGACCGCGCCAACGTGTACGCGATGCTCCCGAACAAGTACCTCGCCGCGCTCGACGAGGCGATGCGCTTCGTCGGCGGCAACACGATCGCCCCGGTCTACGAGGGTCTCCTCGGGATGGGCGAGCAGAAGGCAGTCGCGAAGATCATGCGCGGCCGCTGACCAACACCACCACGCGAACGAGAGAGACACATGAACTCCACCACCGCAGTCGAAGTCCAGAACATTGAGGTCGGCGACTTCGTCGTCGCCATGCTCGGCAAGGGAGGCGGGTGGGATGCCCTCACCCTTCGGGTCGTCTCCTCCGTGAACGACGGCGTCGACGTTACCTTCACGACGCGCACTCTCGGTGACGAGTCCGACCGTCGGATCTTCGTGTCACCCGTCGGTAGCGAGTTCGAGGTCGTGCGATGACCTCGTCGACCGATTGGATTCTTGAGTCCCCGAGTTTCCGACTCCTCGCCTCGGGGAACGTGGCACTCCTTGACGAGGGCAAGGTCGTGTGGATCGGCCCCCTTGAGGACGCTGA
>Ga0209499_1002268_pt1 | contig 12390 bp, 1 predicted proteins | sample C_130208_EF_Meta_FD_187306 | JGI IMG/M metagenome (GOLD analysis project Ga0209499, IMG submission 187306) | Freshwater microbial communities from Lake Croche, Canada to study carbon cycling - C_130208_EF_MetaG (SPAdes) (version 2) | ecosystem: Environmental > Aquatic > Freshwater > Lake | place...
TGCTTGTGAATATTATAATGATATTATTTATGATGGAAGTCGTAACATATATATACCAGAACATAATAGTCACTTAATACGTAGCTTCAACTTACAATATGGTACTATTACTACTATAGCGGGTACAGGGGGAGGTTATATTGATGGTAACGGTATGATCTCTGCATTTAATGGTCCATCTGGTATTTATAAAAAGGGTAATAATATATATGTAGGTGACTTCAATAACAATTACATACGTAAAATAGAATTAAATTCAAGCAATGGATGGGTTGATATTATGGCATTTACTAATGGTGGTTATACTGGCTTTACTGGATGGACTGGTTACACTGGTGCTGATGGAAGTGCAAGTAGTACAGGTGCAACTGGCCCTACTGGTTCAACTGGTTATACTGGTTATACTGGTTATACTGGTTATACTGGTTACACCGGTTATACTGGTTATACTGGACCTATAGGACCAGCAACACTTATAACTGGAGGCGGACAACCTACAATTTCTATAGGAAATCAAATTGAAGATGAAACTTATATAGATATTAGTTCTAAAATACTTTATAAATACAAAAATAGTGCAGGTAATTTAGTTTCAACTATATTGAGTGGATATAATATGATGGGTTTAACTGTTGATAATAGTGGAAATTATTATTTTTGTGACTGGGGTAGTTGGGTGCGTAAATACTCAAGCTCAACAGGACAAATTACTAATTTAGCTTCAGGTAGTAATCCAAGAGGTGTTACAATTGATTCTTCTGGTTACATTTGTTGGACTGAATGGTCTTATCATAGAGTTCACAGAACGAGTCCATCTGGAAGTGACCAAATTATTGCTGGTAATGGCGGAGGTGGATGGAATGGTGCTTCAGGTGTAGGTACAGACAGGTATTTATATAATCCAGCTGGTATAACTACAGATTTATCAAATAATATTTATTTTTGTGATTTTAATAATCACGTAATTCGTAAATTGTATCTAGATAATAATTCTATATGGCAAATTAGTACTGTAGCTGGTGGTAATGGTTCAAATCAAAGTGGCTTTTCAAATGGTTCAACAGCAACAGCATTATTTAGTGGTCCTAGTGGTATAGCATACGATAGTTCCGGATATTTATATGTAATGGATAGATATAATCAAGCTTTAAGAAGAATTGATATATCTGGACAACAAGTAACAACACTTGCTAAGGCAGGAGGTACTGGATATTTTTCGGGTAATGGTGCAAACGTAACATTTAATTGTGAACAATATAATGATATAACATATAGTTATCCAAATATATATATTCCTGAATGGGGTAGTGCTAATATACGTAGATTCAATATAATTGATGGTACTTGTATATCAATAGCTGGTATAAATGGTGCTGGTTTTCAAGATGGTAATGGTATGATAGCTCGATTTAATAATCCTGCTGGTATAACTAAAAAAGAGAATAATGTATATATTGGTGATTGGAGTAATTCAAGAATTCGTAAAATAGAATTAAACGTAGCTAATGGATGGGCTAATATTATGCAATTTACAAATGGTGGTTATACAGGTTATACTGGTTATACAGGTTATACTGGTAGAACTGGTGCCACTGGTCCTATTGGCTATACAGGTTATACAGGTTTCACTGGTTACACTGGTTATACTGGTTACACTGGTTATACTGGTTACACTGGTTATACTGGTAGAACTGGTGATACTGGTCCCCAAGGTGATATTGGTGCTACTGGTTACACAGGTTATACAGGTTATACTGGTTATACTGGTATTCCAGGAACTGCAACACAAACTGGAGCTACTGGTCCAGCTGGTCCTATTGGTGCAGATGGTCCTCAAGGTCCTGTTGGCCCCACTGGTCCTCAAGGTTCTGTCGGTCCCGATGGTATTCAAGGTCCAGTTGGTCCACAAGGTATTCAAGGTCCTCAAGGTTCAATTGGTCCCGATGGTATTCAAGGTCCAGTTGGGCCTCAAGGTATTCAAGGCCCTGTTGGTCCTCAAGGTATTCAAGGCCCTATCGGACCTGATGGTATTCAAGGTCCTATTGGTCCAACTGGAGCTGATGGTCCACAAGGTATTCCTGGTACTGCTACAGAAACTGGTGCTACTGGTCCTATTGGTCCTACAGGTCCTACAGGCCCAATTGGTCCTATAGGTTATACAGGTTATACAGGTCCTCAAGGTATTCCAGGTACTGCTTCAAATACTGGTGCTACAGGTCCTACTGGTCCTTTTGGTTATACAGGTCCTACGGGACCATATGGTCCTGTAGGAATTACTTGGAAAGGTGCTTATAATTCAAATACAACATATAATAAAAATGATGCTTATATAAATAATGGGTCTTCATATATTATTGCATCAACGTCTTCTGTATCAAATCTAGTAAATTTCTCTGGTTCATCTGGATTACATACAGTAGCTTATTTAGATAACGATAATATATTTGTAGCCGATTATACAGCTAATGTAATTTATAAAGTATCCAATGGTGTAGCAAGTGTATTTGCAGGTTCTGGAACTGCTGGATATGTTGATGCTGTTGGAACAGAAGCACAATTTAATGGACCAATTAGTATTACTAGATTTGGAAATAGAATATATGTAGCAGATAAAAATAATAATAAAATAAGATGTATTACATTAGATGGAACTGTAACAACTCAAAATAATACAAGCACTAGTGGAGGAGTGACAAATTTTATAAATCCTACATCAGTAACTGTAAATTCGGGTGGAGCATTATATGTATTATATAATAATACAAAAGTAGGACTAATTTTTAGTGGTGGAGGTGATCAAAACACAATTTATGATTATTTTACTACGTCACAAACTGTATCTTCACTTGCTGTAAAATATGAGTATGGATATGATGTATATTTTACTTCTGGAAATTCAATATATATTAAACCAAATAGTTGGCAAGGTCCAAGTCTAATTACCACTATTGCAAATACAAATTTATCTTCAATTAATTTTGGATTAGATGGGAAATTATATGTAACTGATACAATTAGTAATAATGTTTATATGGTTACTACAGGCGGTGTTTCAACTCTATTATCTTCAGATTTTACAAGTCCAAGTGGTATATATTATTTATCAAATTCAATAATCTACGTTGTTGATAATACAACAAATTTAAAAATTTTAAATACTAACCCAGTTATTTCTTTATTGGCTGGTGGTGCACTTATACAATATGGTAACGCAACTACACCTGCTGAAGGAGGAGCTATAGATATAATATTTCCAACTTCTTATAGTTCAGCACCTAATGTTGTAGCAACTATATCAAATGGTACACAGAAATTTGTATCAGTAAGTTCAGTATCAGCTACAGGATTTACTGCAACAACTTGGAATCTAGAAGGTTTAACAACAGCATCATTTAATTGGCAGGCTATGTTATAATTTAATTAACAAGCTATGTTATAATTTAATTAACAAGCTATGTTATAATTTAATTAACAATTTATGTTATAAATACCAAAGGAATAGTTTATTTTTAATTAAAATAATAAATTTTAATTAAAAATTATTTAGAATTGAATTGTTGAGTATCATTTAATGCATATGCATTTTTACCATCTTTTTCCCAATGTTGTTTTCCAATATGCATACTATAAATAAAATCATAATACATAGTTTGATATCCTTTTTCATAATATTTATCAGCATAATCTCTCTCAAAAAATGAATTTATACTATCATAATTTCCTAATTCTAAAACAATACTAGTTCTAACTATAGATGGTTGTAAAGAATAATGTGGCCAATAAGCACAATTTGGTCCTTGAACGCCGTCTTTTTTCTCGTGTAACAAAATACCTGGTTCTATAAATCTTCCACCAATACGATTCATATCAGACATCATTAAGCCATATATTCTATTAAATACAAGTTGATGAATATTTTGATTTTTATATTTTTCTAATAATTGAATACCATTTGTAATAAAATTATTTGATTTGAAATAAAACCAATCATCTTCCATATGAACCCAATAAGTTGGTTTTATTTTATTTAATGCATCCCATATAATATTCATACTTTCGCGATGGCCTTTTTCTTCAGGTGTTTTCATATAAAAATTTAAAAATGGGAATTCACTTTGCATTGCAACTCTATCTTCTTCACTTGAATTATCGTCTACACATAAGAAATAATTAATCTTATCTAAATCTTTCCACATTTTTTTCATTGAATTCATAGTTTGTCTAAATAAATCTAATCGTTTACAAGTTGTAATTGTTAACATAGTAGTTATTTCTTTAGATATTACATTTGATAAAGGTATAATAGATGGGGATGTAATTGTTTGTTTATATTTATTAATAATAGTATCAATAATCTTGTTGTTATTGTTATTTAATGTAACATTTTTTAATCTTAATTTTTGAATATAATTCAACATTAATTCTAAAAATGAAACATCGTTTGGTAAATGTGAAATAGTAAATTGAATATTATTAAATAAATTATTTATCCACCATTCACCTATATTTGTAAAACCTCTTTTGAATATAATTTCATACATTTTTATTACAGTATCATAATTATGAGTACGTTCTCCTACAATAATCATATAATATGGTAAATAGAAATCATATTCATCTTGTTTTGCAAATAAATAATTCGATATATCATCAGTTAAATATTTATTTTCATAATTTTTTTTAATTTGTGAGTAATACATATATGCTATATCAGCCATATCGTTAGCACAATAATATTTAACTAAACGAAATACACATTCAACACGGTTTTTATCATATTTTATTGATTCAACTAAATAATACAAAGCTTCTTCAGGACGTTTTAATCTTTCTAAATGTTCATATAATTCTAAACAACTCACATATTTTTCTTGATACCAACTATTTAATGTTAAAACTCTTTTATAATATACAATTGCCTTTTCTAAATTATTACAACAATTAAAACTTTGTGCCGTGTAAAAACAATAACGATTATGAATAGGATCTTTCTTTTCAAATGCTTCTAAAAAAGCTTTTTCAAGAATAATAGCATCTTTCAAATATTTATTTGGATCTTTGCTTCTATCACCAGTATGACCTGATATAAAATAATAATCTCCTAATATATCTACTGGTGCAGAATGATTTTCTAAACAAGCAGGATATTCGTGTAAAACCCCAACATAATGCCATTTTTTCATATTATTAAATAATTGACATCTTCCATAACGTAATCCATTTTGATTACCAAAAACAAATTTATAAGAATCGCCATTTAAATTTTCAGGAAATTTAAAATTACCATAAATTTCATCATCAGCATCCCAAACAAATACATAATCTGTTTTTTTATATGCATTATTTAAAGCATCCGTTCTATTATATCCAAAATCTTTCCATGGTGTTTCAATTAGTTCTCCAGAAATATCTACTTCTTTAAAATAATCTTTTATAATTTCTTTAGTATTATCAGTAGAACCAGTATCACAAATTACCCAATAATCAAATTTTATAAATTTTGCGAGATGTTTTAAAGTATTTAAAATAACATGTGATTCATTTTTTACAATCATATTTAAACATACTGTTTTTCTCATTATATTATTAATAACTTAATTACTTTAAATGAATTATTGAAATGTTAATTTAGAATTATTATAATCAAAAGCAACCTGTTCCGAAGTTATTGCAACATTATAAATACGAACTTCACCAATCTCTCCTATAACATAATTGGACCATCCACTAACATCCCATTTTTTTCCAATAAAATATGTAGTTCCTCCATCAATAGATGTACAATTATATTGACCTGTTGAGTATAAAGTACCATTTATATAAATTATAAAATTACTTCCATCCCAAACAACTTGATAATTAGTCCAAGTATTTTCAGTAAAGTTTACAATTTGGGAAGGATTAATATTATCACTACCATCAAATCCTATAGTAATTTGAGAACCAACAAGCATAAATATATTTTTTTTATTTTCAGTATATTGTTGTGTTATTATACAACCGTTGCGATTTTCAGTAATACTACCAGTGTCTTTATACCATATATTAAAAGTCCAACTATTACCTAGATTCAAATTCGGTAATATCCAATAAGTTGAACCATCTAAAACAATACCATTATTACCTATATTTTTTGATATAGTACCTGAACCCAAAGAAGCATTAAATACATTTTCAATTTCATTATTCCAAGACCCACTACCACTATAATTTTTTGCTGATAATAATAAAATAGGTTTTATATATGCTGTTTTACAATTTAATGAAACAGTATTACTATTTATATTATTAGATAAATCTAATGAATAAATTTGTATATTATAAGTCGTATTTGGTATTAGATTAGTAAATGTATAAGTTGTAGAAGGCGGATATGCAACAAAACCACTACTATTTATTGACATTTGATATTGACTGATATTAGAAAAATTATAAAATTTCCATTTTACAGTAATTGAATCACTAGTAACTGTATCTAATTCCAAAATAGGTTCTACAATAGGTATTGCAAAATTAATAGATTGGTTTGATATTATATTTATTCCTGAATCATTTAACCATCTACCACTTACCTTAAAATTATAAGTATTATTTAAAATGTAGTTATAATTTGTGTATAGGTTATTAACTACTATTTCAATTTGATTTGATATACAATCTTTGTTAAAAACTACCATATTATTTTTATTTATAGATAATGATAAATTTATTAAAGTATCATCACTGTAAATAGGTGGTGTTATCCAACTAATTTGTAAAATACCTAAATCTACTGGGTCCAATGTTGTGGGTGGAATAAAATTAATGGATAAATTTGTAATTAAATATGTATAAAATTTAATATTACTAATAACTATATCACCTATATTTAAATTAGTATTTAATGTTCCAGTATAAAAAGTATTTCTAGATAAAGTACTAATATTATAAAAATATTTTGTTGTTACATCATCTATTGTACCAATAACTAATCTTTCATCATAAATACTTGAGTCACCTTTAGATGTTAATATAAATGGGAAAACCCAATTTAATATCATATTAGAAGCAGAAATATTTAAATAAAATATATGATAATTATTTGTTGGTGCTTTAATAGTTATATTCGTTTCACGTAATGGATCAAAACTATTATTTTTACCTGTAGGGAAAACAGTTAAATTAAATGTATATAAGTCTCCCGATTTAATATTAAATACTAAAATAGACCAAGTATTTAAATCTGAATCATAAATACCATTTCCAGAAGCACCAAATATATAAGTTCCATAGTTTTTATTATTTAAATCAAAAACAGTTAAACAATAATCCGTTTCTTCTAAAATATCAATAATACCAGGTGTAAATGTAAATAAAAATAAATTGAATGGTTGATTTGTTAAATTAATATTAAATGCTACTTTATTTCCAGTAGAATAATTTAAAGAAACAATTGAACTTGTTACATTATTTGTATCTAATGTTGCTATTGTTAATGTATATTTTTTATAAATTATCAAATCAGAAAATGTATATGAAGTAATATTATTAAATGGAATAGTTATATTAAATAAATTAGTATTATCACTGTAAGTTAATAAATAATTTTTATAAGAATAATTTAATGGACGAGCTTGTGGTATAATTGGTGGTATCCAAGATATTGATAAAGAACTATAAGTAGAATTTGAAATATGTACATTTGTTGGAGGATTAAGTATAATATCAAGGTTAAATAATAAAGATGTTGATGTATTAATTTTTACATTCATAAATGATAACCATTTTCCTGATATTACAAAATATTTTGATTCAGAATCATAATTATAATTTTTAAATAAATCATACATATTAATTCTTGTAATTGTATTTATAAATTCGTCTTGATAAAAAATAGTTGGGAATAATATTTTCAAAGTTTGTGTAATTAAAATATCATCATTATAATTGTCCGATTTATTCCAACTAAATTCTAAAAATCCATAATCATTTGATTCTTGAGTAATTGGTTCAATATAATTATAACTTAAATCAGTTATTATATAATTATAAAAAGAGAAAAGAGATGTATAAATACCATTATTAACTGAATCAGTAATTAATATTCCAGTATAATTGATATTAGATGTTAAATCATTTAAACTATAATACATATCAGTTGTTGTAATATTATCAATAATTATATTATCATTATCATCAAATAAAGTTAAACTATAATTATTAATATAACCCGATATGTCATTTGGTCCCCAACTTATAATAGTATTATTATTAGAAATATCAATTGTAAAATTATAAAAAAAATCTACAGGTGCTTGTAATGAAATATTGATTTCTCTATTAACATCTACATTACTTTTAAATGTATTTGGAAATACTTGTAGATTAAAAGTATAATCTGTTGAAGGATCATTTATCAAAGGTTCATTTATTAAAATTTTCCAAATATTATTTGATAAATCATAAATGCCATTATTAAATGATACACCAAAAGTAATATTAAAAATATTTACATTATTGGTATTAAATATAGTTAAATAATAATCAGTTAATGATAAATTATCTAATCCACCGGGTGTAAATGTAAACAAATATTCATTATTAGGTTGATTTAGCAAATTAATATTATTAGCATATTTTATTCCTGTAAAAGCACTTATAGTAACAGGAGTACTAATATTATTACTAATATCAACTGTTGTAATAGATATAGTATAATCTGTATTTGGTGTTAAGTTATTAAAATGAAAATAATTACCATTATTAATTGGTAAATTACCGCTGCCATCCGATGGATTTAAAGTTAAATTATAACTTGCATATGTACCATTATAATTTTGAGAATATTTACTATCTTGCCAACTTAAATAAATAGAATTATTGGTTGTATTAATAATTGATAAATTAATAGGTGGATTAGGTGGAACATATGTACAAATAAATGTATCAGAAATAGTTAAACCAGAAATATTAGATAAGTTATTTGCATTTACGTAAACAACATAAGAAGTACCGTATTGTAAATTTGTTATAATAGTAGAATAATAATTATTTTCAAAAGTTAATTCATCTATTGTTAATGTTTCATTTATAGTACCTAGTTCTACTGTATATGATACAATAGTTGAACCTCCAGTATCTTCAGGAGCTTGCCATTTTAAAGTTACAGTATTATTAAATAATATTACTATTAAATTTAATGGTGCAGATGGTTGTCCGTTAACAATAATAGATAAAGAATTTGATTTACTTGTTTCTAAAATATTTACAGCAGATACTTGAAAAGTATAAATATTACCTGGTATTAAATTTGGAAATGAAGTTGCATAATTACCATTAATATCAACAATAATAATATTATTATCTAATAACGCTAAAAATATAGGATCTAATAAATTAATATTTGAATTATATTCATAAACAGCATTTAATGGAATATTTAAAATAGTAGGACCATAAATTTTAAAAGAAACTATTGTTTCATTTACTAAAGGGGATATCCAAGATAAATATACTTTATTTATTCCAGATACACCTTTCAAATTTGTTGGATAATTAAATTTAATTCCTGTGTTAACAGAAGTTGTATTAGATATTAGTCCCTTACCAAAAGAATTAATTGCAGATAAATTAAATGAATATGTAGAATTAATATATAAATTAGATATACTGGTTGCAAGATTATTACTCGTATCTTTTACATATGTATTTGTCTCTAATAAATTTAAAAAACTAAAATCATCTAAATCAATTGTACCATTGTAATCATATGTATTACTATTATTAATAATAATTTGATTTGATAAATTTAATTGTAAATTCCATTTACTATTTAAATAAGCTTCTATTGTTTCAACATCTAATATTGTAAGTAATGAATTACAATAAATAAATTCATTTATTGACCAATTAGTATTACAAGCATTAAAACTTTGTATACCACAACCTAAAAAAGAAGATGGTACAATTGTATCATTTGGAATATTAAAATTACCTATAGTACTAGAATCTTCTATACCATTTATTCTAATATCTAATTTAATTCCATTGTAATAAATAGTTATTAAGTATAACTTATTTGTTTTCAATATAGTTTCTGAATTTGTAATAACACCATTTGAAAATATATAAATACGTCCATTATTTAGAATATTCGAATTCAATGCACCGATTGAAATAAAAAATCTTGATGTAATTTCATTTAATTTGACTAATAGAAATTGACCTAAATTACCAAATGAAGCAACAAAAGATATACAATAAGCTGAACTATTATTTAATACAGTATTTGGAAATGTAAAATAAACATTATTAATGCTATTATTAAAAGTAAAAGATTTATTTTTATAAAAAGGAGATGAAGTTGAACCATTGAATATAATAGATTGTTTTTTATCAGTCCAAGTAATAGGTGATGTATTTAATTTTATTGTACTGTTATCACTAGCATCTAACCAAATATCTATAAATACACTAGGGTCTGCACTAGTTTGAACTTTATTATCATTTGGAGTAAATGGATGATTATTAGGTAAATTATTTTGAAGTCCCCATTTCCAAGATAAATATCCTTCTATATTTTGCCTATCACTTTGCGTTAAGGATGTAGTATACATAACAAGTTCGGCTAAATCGTAAGATAAACTATCACTTCTAGTTGAACCAATTTTTAGATTATTATATGATTTAATAGTAAGACCTCCTGTATTTTTTAAAACTATTGGATGATTAACTCCATTTATCCATAATCCATTGGGTAATGTAGTTGAATTACCACCAAATTCAATCGCTATTAAAGTTGGTACTTGAAATGTTGTTTCATTTGTATTACCAATTAAATAATTAATTTCACCAGGACCTATATTTAAATCATATCCTAAATAATAATTTGAATTTTTATAATATATAAATACATTATGTTGACCCATATCTGGATAAATAATATAATAACCACCAGAAGGATTATTTAAAGGAACATTACCATTAATGACACAAAAAAGTGTAACATTATATGTATTTCCAATAAATGTAGGAATATTTAAAGATGAACTATTATTGAAACGAATTGTATTCAAATTATTAATTGGATAAGGTGATATTTTAACAATACCACTTCCTGTTGATGCAGATAAATTAATATTTTTCTTATTTTTCCAATTGGATATTATATTATTAGACGAAGTAATAGTTGATAAATCACTTGCATCAAACCACAATGTTAATCCAGTAATAGAATCTGGTGAAACAGAAATTCCTTCGGTATTTAAATCATATTTATAACTAGTAATTTGTAAACCATTATCATTTGGTGGTGTCCAAGTTAAATAGGCTTTAGTATACCCAGATACTGAACTTAAATTTGTTATAGTTGCAGGAGGACCTACTGTATCAATTACATTTGACTGTAATGAAGGTGGACAAATAATATTACCAAATAATGCAGATACAGTAAAAGTTATTTGAAGTAAAGGTTCCATTTCAAAAATAACTGAACAATTTTTATTATTAATTGTAAGTTCATTTAATAAAAATGTTTTACTTCCAGTTCCTCCACCTGTCCATTTAATAACATAACCAGTAAAAATCAAATCTGAAATTGGAGCTATCCAATTTAATTCTACAATTAAATCATAAGCAGATGCTATAACATTAGTTGGTAAATTTGAACCAATACCATAAAATCTTAATAATATAGGTATATTATATATACCATTATCTATTTCACTACCACCTGTATTTGGTCCATTAAAATTTGATGTTCCACTTCCATCAATGAAAACTAAATTATCTGTATAAAAAATAGGAAATTCCCAAATGGAATTATAAAATGAAAAATTATGTTGTCCTGGTTGATTATTATAAGAATCAGATTTTTTATAAATATTAAAAATATCATTTAATACATTACTATTATCAAAATCATTATCCATATCAGTAACTATTTGAGATATCAATGAATTTTCTCCAGTTTTATAAAAATTAATACCATTTTCAACCAATACACAATCTTGAGCATTACCAAAAATTTTAGTAGCTATAATTTCTAACATACGATAACCAAATTTAGATGGAACATCTGATAAAGTTTTATAATCTGGATTTGTATAAACTAAAACATTAGCTAAATCATAAGTAATAATACCTTTTTGTCTACCTTTATAATAATCATAAGATAATAAGGAAATAATAAAATCTTTATTTATATCTAAATTCATTGTTTGAAGTTGACCACTACTATCTAATGCATATGTAGATGTATTAAAAAACTGATCCATATTCATAAATTCTGGATATAGTGATAAATCTATATTTAAAATATAATCAAAATTAAAATTAGACATATTAATATTTGAATTTTGTTGAACATTAAAATATGAATTGATAAAGAATCTATGAAAATTTTGTGACATA
>Ga0209499_1002269_pt1 | contig 12383 bp, 9 predicted proteins | sample C_130208_EF_Meta_FD_187306 | JGI IMG/M metagenome (GOLD analysis project Ga0209499, IMG submission 187306) | Freshwater microbial communities from Lake Croche, Canada to study carbon cycling - C_130208_EF_MetaG (SPAdes) (version 2) | ecosystem: Environmental > Aquatic > Freshwater > Lake | place...
CTCGCAAGCACTATACTGCTCGATTCCAGTACATATCGTTTTTTCGTGTGTTGTTGTCCTTGTCCTTGTTGTTCTTCTATTTTTTCTATTTTTTCTATTTTTTCTGTTTTTTCTGTTTGGCAACAGATTTCACCATTCACTTTCGATAACTGTAAAAATGTATCCGCACATCCAGTCTCCTCCGCTCTTCGGAGCAGAAACTCATAATCAAATCCAAAGATATTGTAACCTGTCATAAAATCGGGGTTTACACGTTGAATCAGTTGCTGCCAAGCCAATAATACTGCAGATTCTGTCATATAAGATTCGATGATTGCGCCAGAAACCTTCTTGCATGTATTCAGTGCGATGCAATGGTTTAAAAATGGTTCAGACTCGCCGTATCGATAAAATGAGCTACCAATAAAAGTTACTTTATCTCCTTCCAAAGGGGGAAAGCATAAACTCAGAGTGCGATTTAATTCCAGTAATTTTGTCTCTCGCGAAGTGGACGAATGAATTATGAACTCATAAATGTTTGCGCAGAGTTTAGTAGAAGATGCGGCTTTCTTGTAATAAGGGGGATGAATTGTTCCTGCTTGCCATTTTTCCTCTCCTTCCCATTTTTCGCCTCCTTCCCATTTTTCCCCTTTTTCGCCGCCACCGCCGCCGTCGCCGTCGCCGTCGCCGTCGCCAACTTCTAAACTCTGTGATTGTGCGAGAAAACACTCCTCAATGCGACGCGATTCATTATACTCTTCATCTACAACGGTACTTTCCGCTAATGGCGAATTCATCCACGTTTCTATCATTTGTTCCACGTTGCTTCTGGAGTATGGTTTTTTCATTCTTCTTGCATTGGGTTTGTAAAAGACCTTATCGATACCTTCAACCGAGTCGTACTCAAACGCCGTCAATATGATGCGTGCAAGTAGGTCGGGTGTTATCATTACTTGCATTCGTTCAATTCGTTCCATGTATTCGACAATTCCAGTGGCCAGTTTCTTGTACGTCTTTACCGGTACGGGAAAGTCTCCATGGCTTGAACTTGCCTCTATATCAAAACTACAAATTACATAAGGCACACGGTCTTCTTTGCCAATAATAGGCTCTATCTTTTGGTAATTGATTCGAAACTCAACATCGCATGCGCATGTGGACTTTCGAACTTGATGCCCGACGGGAAACTTGACCCATCCAGATGGACTAATATCTTGCACATGGAAGAATCGCAGCAAAGGAGGAATATTGGATTCATATAGTTCCGTCTTTTCCTCTTTGTTTAAAGCGGGCCGACTAAACGTATAGCCATTCGGAGACAAGGTAGCGTCCGGATTGTACCAAAGTGATTTGACACGATGGAATACACGCATATTTTTGAAGAAGATTTTGATAAATGCATAGCGTTTTCCATTATCAAATCCGTACAATTTTTTGCGCCGAATTAATTTTGACCGGCATATACCATCTGCAAAATAAGGTCCAGCAAATTGTCGAAGGTGCTTTTCGAATGCAAGCTTATCTATAAATTTCCACTGGTCAGGGACTTTGACATAAAAGTATGGTTCAAATCCGATTGCATTAATGATGCAGGTTTTTCCATCCGTGTTCATGCCAAATATCTGAATAATAAAGACGTCTTCATCTTTTCGAGGTTTCCACAAGACTTTTTCGACGGTGCCAAGTCCTTCGGTTGGTCCTTCTTTTGGTCCTTCCTGGTCAAGACAACAATCTGGATTTTGGGCCAGGACCTGGAAGTCAAAGACTCTATACTCCTCCATTTATTATCTTTTATACACTTCTTTTTATTAAATGACTATCCGAATTCCTTTTTTGTTATTGTTTGTATTTCTATAACCAATTCAATTATTCAGTTTTGTTTACTTTTGTTACTTTCTTTACTTTTGTTACTTTCGTGTATGATGTATCCATTTTCGAAAACTTGCGGCAGTGCGGTCATGTGGCCCGACATGTGTACTTTCTTCATATTCGTGAATATGGTTTTTATTTGATATGTAGCGAATACTTGGTAACCCTTCTGGCGCTTTTCCCGCACCTTTTAGCAGATGTTGCATGCCAGTATTAACTGCGGCAATGACTATATCGGGTTCAAACTTATCATGTTTAAGCTGTTTCTGAAGTTGTTTCCATTCTGGTTTGGTGGATTCGCATGGCGGACATCCGTCCTGAAATACCAATAAGAAAACGTGTGATTGTCCGTCCGCAAGTCGTTTGTTTAATTCCATCATTTGATGCATTTCGTTATGGCCATTAATATATGGCCGAAATGGTTTATTAGCACCTCCACCTCCAAAATATTTGTGTCGTCGATTATTATTTCTTTGTCGTTGATTTGTTCGATTTGTTTGATTTGTTTGATTTGTTCGATTTGGTTGATTTGTTCGATTTGTTCGATTTGTTCGATTTGTTCGATTTGTTTGATTTGTTCGATTTGTTTGATTTGTTCGATTTGTTTGATTTGTTCGATTTCTAAATCGTTTTGTTTTCATTTTAATTTGGCTCTCTTTATATAGTACCTACGATAATTCATTCATTAGAACGACATTTCATATATATATGGGAATGAAAGATTTACCAATGCTGCTTGGCATCGCGGTATTTACGGCAGGAATATTTTATTTATGCCAAGACAGACAAAGTAAAGTGGAGGGGCTCTCAAATTCGAACGCAGAGGATGAGGACGTAGAGTGCCCTGATATGTTGGTACAAAAGGGGAACGCATTTTTCCTGTACAATTCCAAAGTGGCGCGTGTACCTGGCGTCAATCCAATCCAATTTAAAACACTGGATGAGTACACCGAATTCATCGATTGGCAACGGAGTAATGGACTCCGATGTCCGGTTTTATTTTTGAAATATGGATATGATGCCCAAGGCCAATCGAGTTATTCGATACGACCTGGGCCTACTTCTACGCAATTAAAAGGAGGCCTCCCCTCCGTGAAGGTTCGTACTTCGGGACAACCCAGAGTTTTGGAAGGTGGGGTTCAAGGAGAAGAAACTGTTCAAGGAGAACAACTAATCCAATCACCACAGCACATTACAACCCCTGGACAAAGCAGACAGCCACAAATTAGAAGAATTCGAGAAGAGAAACACTATGAATACGATATTGAACCAATTAGAAAGCCATCATTCTATGCAAATGCGATGACGGATAATTGGGCTGGTGCAGCATTTACACAGAAATTAATCGATAGAGGATACTACAAGAACAACGAAGTAAGTTTACGAGTATAAAAAGTATATTTTTTTGCCATACTTTTTTATACTTAAAAAAAAAGTATATTTGTTTAAATTATAATAAGCACTTTGGACGATGCTATTGTAGGGCACGCATAATTGTAGAAGAAATATGCAGTTGGCACCGAAAATACCTTTGGTGCAGTAATATTTAATCGTATATTATCTGAAATACGTTCAATAAGCACATCGGTGAACGTAACTGTCGTACTCCTCAACAAAATCATGTTACATGCATTTGCAAACGCAGAGCTATGATTTTCATTCGTCCTCTTATTATTACAAATTGACCCAAAGCACCCAAGACTTTGTATCGTGTCTTTAAGTTGTTTTATTTCTTTGATTTCGTTTATTTCGTTTATTTCTGTTTTCTTCTTTGTTTTGCCATGTTGCGAAAACCAGGTTTGACGAAAAAAAAATACATGCCGAGGCAAATCCATACACACCATTACTGCACCATTCTCTATCAAACTTAACAAATGTATATAATCACACATCATCAAAATGCCAAACTTGCCTCCTCCTTCTTGGGATTTTAAAAACTCTACCAAATAAATAAAATTTTGTCTGTTGCACATAATCAAACCATTGTCATTCGATGTAGGATTAGGTCTCATGCGAATGTTATAGCATTCAGTTACATAGGTACATAACGGCACTATTCCCGTCATTGCACCCTCCCGTTTAAACAAACAAATGTGTTTTCTTGGTTCTGCCCGGCGAATTAAATGAAAATGGGTCTGTATAAGTTGTTGGGCAATCCCCATTTTCCGTTCATCTTGCGCAACGCAAAGATAATCAATGTAGTGAACATCTTTCACAGATTCTTCATCGATTGTTCCATTATGATATAAATGAAGTGGTCGTGATGTCATGCATCCTTTTATCACGGTTCGTTCAACTATATCCGATGTATCCAATGTATCCACTATATCCGATGTATCAACTGTATCGACATTTGTTGTACGTATTTTGGTGTTTTGTAACAATTCGGTTTTACGATAGGTACTAATATAGCATTTTCCATTGTGGCCATGAAAGTAGCAAGATATATCATTTACTAATGGCGGTCTAAATTTCTCAGGCAAAAAATGATGTCTCACCAAATTGTAAATATCTTGCCATTCAACGGCGGATAAGTCAAGTACTACGGACATTTTTATATCAATCTCGTTTGTGTACCGGTTTTCTACAGGTAAATCCTGTTCAACTATATATGGATTCCATATGAAATAGGACCGGATGTCATGAACGTGCATTACTGGCTGCATTGACCAAAAACGATGAAATATGCGAGTATAAATCATTAAGACAAACGCCATTAGCAAAAGAAGTACAAATAATACGCAAATTAACAACAGAATGACATGAATATGGGAATTTAAATTCAACATTGTTGTTTTGTTGTTTTGTTTTGTTGTTTTGTTTTGTTGTTTTGTTTTGTTTTGTTTGAAAATGAGTGGATTGTTGAATAAAAATAATATTAGATATTTTAATAACAAACCGCAATCAATAGGAATCAAATAAAACAATAAAACAATAAAACAATACAACAAAAAACAATACAAAAAACAACATATAAATGAGTTCCGTGCAAGTTCTATGCATAGCCCTTCTTGCCATTTATATTACATACATGGTGATAAATGCAATGCGTTCCCATCGACAAAGCTATTTTGTGGAAGGTCTTGTCGGCATTGGCGGTTTTGGCAAGGATACCAATGAACCGAACCCTCCTATCATTCGACAAATGGATTTAACTGGGGGTCTGGGTGGGAAAGGTGGGGCAGCCGATACTTTGACAAACAACATGAACGTTACGACGAGTGCTTACTCGGACAACTTAAATATTTCTAAACATCGGAAAGTGTATGAAGATATGATTACTGCACACGAGCACCTGGTTGATACAGAAATGCTTGTAATGCTCATTACGTACAACATAGACGACTCAAACAAACCCGAAAAAGCGAGCGAGTTCTACACTCGATTGAATGCTCTTCAAAGCGCAAAGGGTTCTCTTGCGGCTGTCATGAAATATGTCGACAAGAATTAATGAACTCCGACCTAACTCCGACCTAACTCCTACCTAACTGCTTCTTGCCTTGTTGGTGGATGTGCATCTGTTGTTGTTGGTGCATTTGTTGTTGTTGTTGCGTTTGTTGTTGTTGGTGCATTTGTTGTTGTTGTTGCGTTTGTTGTTGTTGCGTTTGTGTTATTTCGACCATTTCTATTATTTGTGTGGGTTTCCATTTGTGGCTGTTTCATAAACAGTAGACTGAATCCATAAAACACTAATGCTACTATGCCAATGAAAAGGTATACATTAGATAAATATTGTGACCTAAATAGGTCAGTAAGTTGAAAACTGAGTTGTTGTGAATTTTCCGATACGCGACTTAGTATTTCTCCACTTGTGTTTGTGATAGCAGCAGGCATTTCTATTTATTTGAATTGTGTTTTTTTTTGTTTTTTTGTTTTTTTGTTTTTTTGTTTTTTTTTACACTTTAGAAGTAAAAAAAAATTGAATATAAAGACATTCTGTGAAAGTGTAAAACAAAGGGAACCCAGGAAGAAAAAAGAAAAAGAGAAAAGAGAAAAGACATGGCATCAAAAAAAGCAAGCAGCCTCGTCAACCTCGTGTTCAACTCGCGCAATAATGTCCTCGCTCATATGCGAGCTCAAGGGTTTGATACTTCCGAGTATGACCAGTACAACTTAAACGAGGTGAACACACGGTTGCTCACTGACCAGCTCGATATGTTGTTACAGACGGATGCCAAAAAAGTATACATCAAATACTTTCTCGAAAAAGGCTTAAAGAAGCCCAATGTTGCCGAAATTATTGATGACCTATTTAATGTCGATACCATTCTGTCCCCTGATACCGATTGCGTCGTCATTATTACCCGGGATGAAATGAATGAACCATTGATGATTGACTTGAAGCACATTTGGGAAAGAGACCATATTCTTGTCATCATTCAAAGCTTGCCTCGCCTACAGTTTAATCTCTTGGAACATACATTGGTACCAAAACATCGTGTCATGTCATTAGAAGAAGTAGGCATCATGAAAATCAGATATAACATTGAAAATGATGCACAACTACCAGATATTTCCCGCTTCGACCCAGTTGCACAAGCAATTGGACTAAGACCTGGACAGATTTGCGAAATCATTCGCCCAAGCAAAACGGCAATTGAAAGCCCATACTATCGACTATGCGTCTAACAAAACAAAAAAAACAAAAAAAACAAAAAAAACTAATTAACAGATTTAATTCATTCAATCGCCGATTTCTTCACCACAAATAAACCCGCATCTGAACCCAACGAGATGGTTTTCGTAGTTTCTTTTTCTTTTTCTTCTTTTTCTTCTTTTTCTTTTTCTTCTTTTTCTTTTTCTTTTTCCTCAACACCGGATTGACCTCCACCGTCTAAACCACCACTAAGAACATTGGCTGTCGTTACCGGAGTTACCGGAGGTGCCGGAGTTACAGGAGTTGCAGTAATTGGCGAAGTTACAGTAATTGGCGAAGTTACAGTAGTTGGCGTAGGTGTGATTCTAATTTGTTCCGCTGCGGAAACAATTGGACTATTCATATTTTCAATATGTGCAATATCGGCAAGAGATAACACTTCCTCATCTTGCTCATTTGATTCGTCGCTTACTTGGCCTGTACCACCACCACCACCAGTTGATGTCTTAGTCTTTTTCTTTTTGTTTTCTTCCTCTAAACTTTCTACACTATCTACACTTTCGAAACTTCGTACACTATCAAATTCATCACTACTACTAATAATACCATGTTTTCTTTTCTCTTTACCTTGTTCCTGTTCACCTTGTTCACCTTCACCTTGTTCACCTGCAGTTAATGCAGTAAACGACATTGAAACCAATTGGTCGATATTCGCCTCCGTAATGATTCTCATTTGAACATTCATTACTTGCAGCTCTTGTAATAACAATTTGAATGAGTAGGGAACTCGAACAACGCTAAAACTTCGACCAAATCTTGAAATCGGTATAATATTCTGAGTTCCATCAATTGCTTTTTTAAATTGCAAAGGACCATCTGCAAATGGGCTCAAAAATAAATCCAATGTCGGATTATACACTGCAATGCCTCCCGTAGTATTGCATATTGCCATATAATATTCGTCTCCACGTTCCATGTAGGACTCGTTCAGAAAAGCAGATGCACCATGGGCCAAAATGCCATCGCGCTCCATTTCACCAATACGAAGACCACCATCATTCGACCGCCCTTGTACTGGTTGTCTTGTTAAAAGTGTTCGAGGTCCTTTTGCACGGTAATTAATTTTGTCTTTCACCATGTGCTTCAGACGCATGTAGTATGTTGGACCAATATAAACGTTTGCAAGAATTTGCTCTCCAGTCATTCCGTTATATAACAACTCATTGCCGTTTTTCTCATATCCATGCTCTACAAGTAGGGCGCCATAGGTATCTACATTCGGGCCCAACGTTTCAAACGCAGTACAATCTCCAAATCCACCCAATTCCGCAGTGGCTTTGCCAAGAATACTTTCTAAAATTTGACCAACCGTCATTCGGCTTGGAATAGCATGCGGATTAATAATTAAATCTGGTCTTAGTCCGTTTGCAGTAAATGGCATATCCGCTTCTGCTATAATTAATCCAACCGTCCCCTTTTGGCCACTACGACTCGCCATTTTATCTCCAAGAGCAGGGACTCTCATTTCGCGTACACGAACTTTTGCAATTCGTTTTCCTTCCTCTCCCTCGGTAATAAATGCACGGTCAATAAATCCAAGTTGACCCTTCTTGGGTACGACAGATGCATCGCTAAAACCTGTATCCTTTACATTTACATTTTCATCCGCAAATTCCAACGTGCCTTGTTCCAATGTGCCTTGTTCCATGTTTCCATGTTCTATCATCGCGCTAACTTTGCCAATCACTATGGTGCGGTCATCTACTGGATGGTTTTCAGGCGGCATCCCATTCGAACCAATGACATCATAGTCATACCCAGCTTTAATATTGGTTGCCCCTTTTTCAAGAGCATTTCCAAATGTCGTATTCGTAAAACCATCTGATTCTTCCCGCCCCTCATAGGTGCTAAAATAGGTGGTATTGAATAAACCACGTTTGATGCTTCCTTCATTAATTAGAATGGCATCTTCCACATTGTACCCATTGTATGATAATATTGCAACAATGGCATTTTCACCATATGGCTGTTCCTCCCGATTCATGTACTCCAAATACCGAGATTTCACCAGTGGTATTTGACCGTAGTTTAATACAACTCCCATTTTATCCATACGCATTTGAAAATTAGTACTGTATAAGCTAACGGCTTGCCTGCTTTGACCGCAAGAGAACAAACTTCGGGTTGTTGGATTATTTTCAGGATAGATGACTTGATTTCCCATTACACCCAATATTAAGGATGGATGGATTTCCATATGCGTAAAACGAGGGTTATCTTCTAAATTACCTCCGCGCATTGCGATAAGTAGTAATTCCTCCTCGGATGCGTCAATGTATTCAACAATGCTTTGATTTCGAATAAGCATTCGCTCATCCACTCCTCCTACTTCTCCTACTCCTACTTCTCCTACTCTTCCTACTTCTGTAACTGTTGTTCGTTTTGTCGTCGTCGCAGTAGGCACGTCATAAAAACGATTTGCTCTTGGATTAAATGGTTCTAATTCGGATTCTAATTCGGATTCGTCCATCGCTTTTCTTTGACTGGTCCCTCCAATTATTTGCGACCATGATAGTTTCTCATCCTTATTTCGAAAGCAGCTCAAACGTTTGTTTTCAAGATAATAGAGTGGTCGAATTGGTCTTCCGCTATCTGTAAAAATATGTATTTCATTTTTACTATAATCAAATCGAATACTTGTGGTCACTGGAATAATTCCATTTCTGCGAAATAGTCGCATCTTATTGACATGTACAATGGGCTCGTGCACGACACCAATCCATCCACCATTTAAAAATACTTTGGTATTATTCGCAAGAAACAATGCATTTCCCGATTCGAGTGACAATAGTTCGGTAAATTTGTATAACCAGTCCAGCATTTCCAACCCCGAATACCCATTGGTAATTTGAGTACTCATAGAAAGGTGATTATGCAAGCCGACATGGCCTCCATCTGGAGTATCTACGGGGTCTAAATATCCCCATTGGGAAGCATGCAGAAGGCGAGGACCGACTATCTTGGCGGTTGCATCAAATGGAATATTTACTTGGCGTAAATGTGATATAAAGGTATTCCAAGATAAACGGTTCAAATCTTGCACAATACCTTCCCTTTTCGTTTGTGCGGTTGCTCCCCAATTGCCCTTGAAGCCTCGTCGTATGCCTTTTTCAACAATACGATCATCAAAAATCGTTTCCACATTTTCAGATACAAGCGATTCAAAGTTGATGTCATATCGCGCACGCTTGTAATAAAATGTTTTGTCCAGTTTTCGGGCAATATCATGCTTTTGCATAATAAAGTATTCACGAAATAAATCAAATAGTAGTGTACCCGATAGTTGTATGCGCTTAAACTGATAACTATCACGGTCCGTCGGTCTATCCGTCCCATTCGCAACACGAAGAAGACGATATACCATATACCCAACAAAGTATGCCTTGTCTACAAAGGTGGTAGTCCCCAATTGCGGAAGAAAATAATTCATGAGTATATCCAATGCACCCGCCTGCGTCTTGTGCTTTGTGAAAAAAGCAATGTATTTTAACGCTAATTGTTGATTGAAAAACTTGGATGCATCATGAACAGAAGGTATCAGCATACCAATATATTCCGCATTCTTTTCCAAATCCAAGAGACAGTGCTCCACAATTGCCTTGTCCGTTTCTATTCCGAGTGCACGCATCAAAATAAACAATGGTACAGGCATTCTCACATTTGGTATCGTCAGCACAATTTGACCATTCGTTCGGCTTACACCTGGCCCTACCATTTTGACTCCCGTTGTTCGAATTGGTTTGGACGCATCTTCACTAACACAACGAATATCGGCGGAGTAACTGTACTTTTCTCCCGCTTTAAACGTTCTTACATATAACATATTATCTGCAAACTTTTCTTGACTAACAATTACTTTCTCTTTGCCATCCACAATAAAATATCCACCAAAATCATTTTTGCATTCACCCATATTAAACCGCATTTCGCGAGGTAAGTCGCACAAAATGCACAGGTTCGATTGAACCATAATGGGAAATGTGCCAAGATAAATCCTCTTTAACGTTTCGGAATGTCTCATTTCTTTGCCGTTTCTAACATCTGTACCATTTGTAACATCCGAATATGAAAGATAATCTACTTCTACATCGTAATGTATCGTTACTCCATACGTCATACTTCTTAGTCTCGCATCATTTGGGTACATGTATTTGACATTGGACTTTCCATCGGAAGGATTGTTGTTGTTGTTGTTGTTGTTAAACATGATTGGTTTCCCAAATTCGATAGATGTTCCTTGTCGACCGCCAAGATACATCCAGCATTTTTTTGTATCCGACCGTTGCACTGTAGCTTCATCGTCTGTTTCGACAAATTGAACTGGGTTGTTTTCTTTAAATATTCGTGAAATGCCAGTACGAAAGAAATCATCGAAAGAATCCACATGATGCGCAACAAGGTTTGATGGGTTGTCCCTAAAGTACGTGTCCAGTATGTTCCAAGAACATTTGTTTACTTTTTCATTCATCATCGATTTCTTCTCTTCCAAATTTGATTCTTCTTCCTCTTCTCCAGCTGCGCTCATTTCTTCTTCTTTGTATTTAATGAACTGTAATTAACTGTAATTATATACTTTTTAAAAAAAGTATGGCAAAAAATTATACTTTTTAAAAAAAGTATGGCAACAAAATATACTTTTTAAAAAAAGTATGGCAACAAAATATACTTTTTTAAAAAAAAGTATGGCAAAAAATATACTTTTTTAAAAAAAAGTATGGCAAAAAATATACTTTTTTAAAAAAAAGTATGGCAAAAAATATACTTTTTAAAAAAAGTATGGCAACAAAATATACTAGTATTCACTTGTGTTTTATTTATTTAATTGTATTTTATTTAATTTGTATTCCTTTTCTTATGTTTGTTTTATACGGTTTTTTATACGTTTTGTTATTTATCGGGTGGACAATAGGAAATGTACTACAAAAATTATACATATAGTCATCAAGACAAAGACAATGCCTATAAAAGAAGTACCCGAGAAGATATGGGATAAGTCATAATTACTTGGCGCAACTTCTGGATGCTTGTAGCCGCTGACTACATCAGTAGTATCATCCGAAACTCCTGTTGGTTGGCAATCAATATAGATATCACCGCTTTCAGAGGAACCATCTCCAACAGTAGCAACGGGGGCTAAACTAATAAATAAAGGAAAACCACCAGGAAAGATGTTATCCGGATACGGATTCGTAATTTTTCTCAATGTGGACAAGTCGTCCGGGCTAATATATACAGCTGAATTGATTTCAAATGCGACGATGGTCGTCAATGCACTTTGGTCATACGAATAATACGTTGCCTTGGGAATAATATCGTTCAATGTAAAAGGCTGCAGCCCCGAAACAACTTGTCCTTTTGCAGGGGCACTCTTCGATGTAAGGTCGACAATATTGGACACGATTTGGACACCTGGACCGTTTTTGCCTCCTTTTGAAATTGGAACACATACAATCAAAGAATTCGATGACAATGCAGGGTCAGAAGAATTACTTTTGTGTGAAATGAATATCTCTGCATCCGAATGTTTTCCATTGTATAGATGCAAAGAAGGAGATACTATTGATATTTCTGACACTTTATAACCGTTTGTATTGTATTTTGCCTGGGGTACAGGGGAGGTTGTATCATCATAAGTTAAAGTCAATTCAGTTCCTTTATTGGCTACGGTGGACCCACTACTATTATAGTTAATTTCGTAAAAACATTTATTCTCACATGAACCTGAAATAGTTTGTGACGAAATATTCATGTTTTTATACTTTTTATACTTTTTATACTTTTTATACTTTTAAAAAAAGTATACTTTTTAAAAAAAGTATACTTTTTAAAAAAAGTATGGCAAAAAATATACTTTTTAAAAAAAGTATGACAAAAAATA
>Ga0209499_1002271_pt1 | contig 12381 bp, 11 predicted proteins | sample C_130208_EF_Meta_FD_187306 | JGI IMG/M metagenome (GOLD analysis project Ga0209499, IMG submission 187306) | Freshwater microbial communities from Lake Croche, Canada to study carbon cycling - C_130208_EF_MetaG (SPAdes) (version 2) | ecosystem: Environmental > Aquatic > Freshwater > Lake...
AAGGGCAGGCTGCCCAACTGCACCGCCCGCCGCCAAGGCCCGCAGGAGGAGAGTGCTCCCATGGCGTTGGCCGCCATCATCATCAGGGGCGTCGGTTGGTTGAGCCTGCGCCATTCATCGAGGACGTAGCCGATCGCAGCGGACTCCATGCAGGTCACCGAGCAGCGTTCACGCCGATCAACCTTGAGCCCGCGATCCGGGATGATCATCGGAACCACCACGGCTCCGTACTGAAGCTCCACCAGGGTGGCCTCCGCATTCGCAATCAGGGGTGCCAGCGGAGTCTCCACGGAGTCCGTTCCCCATGGCGAGGCAGGGCGAGGTTCGAACCGAAGAAGTCCAGTCTGGGATGGGCGGGGCATCTGCCGGGAGTTTATTGACTCAGTGGTTTCATCCGCCGCTGGCGATCAGCGACTCGATAGTGAAATGGCGGGTGCATTTTTCCGTTAGGGCGAGCACCATCCGGTCCGACCAGCGTCTCGGCCCACGCAGGGCGGGAAACATCAGCAGGTACTCGATCTGAGGCACGTAGCCACGTATCCGCTTGAACTCACCGGCTCCGCTGGAGGCCTCTTCCTCTATCGCACGCGCCAAGGCACGGTCCGCCATCATGGCGCACAGATGACGATAAAGCATCGCCTTTTTGTCCTGACTGGTATCGTGGCCCAGCATCGGGCAGGAGGTGGTGCCTTCGATTTCGTGCATCGCGGCGAAAGCGATCAAGCGGTCCGAGTCCGGATCGGCCAGTCCGCACAGGGTCAACCAGCCACGAGCCCGTCCGATCTCGATCAGTCCAGGTGTGTAGCTCGGTCCCCGCAACGAGTGCTTTTCCCGATAGAGCGCGGCGTATAGCCGCATCCCCTCAGCAACGCGGCCTGAATCAAAGTCCTCGTCCCAGAGCACCTTCAGCCCGCTTTTTCTGAACAGATTCAGATCGCGACGGAAGTTCGCCGTCCTCGGATCGGTCCGGCGGCGGAAGTCCCCGTGATAAGTCAGCCGTCCCGGCAACAGGACCGCGTCGTCCGGCAGATCATCCGGCAGTTGCCTGGGAAATACGTTCCGCACGGCGAACGGCCGATCGGGAAACCGCTCTCGCAGCTCCGGTAAAATATCCCAAAGTGCCTCCAGTTGCTCCGGCGTCCGCAGAGTTGTCGAAAACGGCAGGCTCCCGGCCTGAATCGCGCGCCGCCACGGGCCCAGCGACGAGATGGTTTGGGCAAACTTCCCGAGCCTCAGCTGACCCGGACTCGGGCTGCACTTGCGCTTCCATTCGTCCATCACATACCCCACCACGGCGGACTCCAGGCAGGTCACCCAGCTACGTTCCTTCGGATCAACCTTGGGGTGCAAGTCAGGCACGATCACCGGCACAACCGCCGTCTCACACTGGATCTCATAGAGCGTCGCCTCCGCATTCGGAATCAAGGGATTCAGCGGAATCGCGACTGTCGGCCGACCCCAGTCAGAAATGGAAGTGGATGCGGATGGCATGGGATCAGATGGAAGGGAGCGCTGCGGCCAGCACCATCCCGACCGTCAACTCGTGCTGGCAGCGCAGGTCCATCACGCACTTCGCGGCGAAGCACGGCGCGCACTCCACGTGACGGCGCAGGATCGTGTGGCGCTTGCCCAGCGGACGCTTCCAGGCCGGTTCGTTCGGGCCGAAGAGGACCACGCAGGTCGATCCGGCATGCGAGGCCAGATGTGGCAGCGAACCATCCGCCGCGATGACTTTTTCGTGGGCGGCGAGGATCGGCAGCGCTTCTCCCAGTGGCTCCAGCTCGGCGAATCGAGCCTCCTCGCCCAGCGCCGCAAGCAATTTCGCCGCCAGGCCGCCACCGTTCGGCACCGCGACGATCGTCGGCCGCTTACCACTTTCGATCAGCGCGCGCGCGACCTTTTCCCAACGCTCCAGCGGCCACTCGTGGCTGCGGCCGTAGTCGGAGTCCGGGGCCAGTAGCACCGTGCCCGGCACCGGCGGGATGCCAAGATCGACCGGTTCGAAAAACGCCGGCACGCGCGTCTCGATGCCGATCGCTTCCGGCAGGGAAAGGTAGTGGCGCACCCGGTGTTCGATCGGTCCCGGCGCGGGCATCGGCAGGGGATCGGTCAGGAGCTTAATCAACGCCCGGTCGCCTGAGGGCCCGGTGCGGCGGGGAATTTTCGCCCGTGCACAAGCTTCCGCCGCGATCCCGTTTTCCCATACGACTGCCGCCTCAGAGCCCTCCAACACCTCCGCGATCCCTCTAACCGAAGTCTTGGGCGGGTAGTGGATGATCGAAAGCCCGGGCAGGGTTTTCCAGAACGTCTCTTGTGTCTCCGGGCAAAGGATCGTCACCGGCAGGCCCGACGCCATCAGCGCCCGCACCGCAGGCACGGAAAAAGAAGCCTCATCCCAAGCCTGCGGAGCCGCGATCACCATGCCGTTCATCGCAGTCACTTTGAATCAGGTTCCGAAAAGGGGTCAACCGGGGTTTCGGGTTCGACGGTGTTTGGCGGGAGTTCGTGGGGGAGTTCGGTGAAGATGCCGGGGTCGCCGGTGGGAGTCTGCTCAATGATTGGATGGTCGAGTTGGTTGAGAAGGCTCGCAGCTGCACTCGATTCCATCAGCATCGCCATTCGGAGTTGGGGGGCTTGCAAACAGCGTGCTTGGTCAAGGCCTGTGGGTGAAACTGGATCTTTTTGATTGGGTGTGAGTGGGAAGGCATCAACCACCAAGATTCTGCCATATAACCCATGGCCTTCGAAGGCGAATTGATGAGGGTTTGATTCACCCAGTTCGATGATGTTTCCGCTCACGGGATCTTGTTTGGTCGAGACCAATTGCATCCACGCGGGTTCTTGAGTGGAGCCAGAATCGTCCGCTTCATTCCTGAGTGCCGATTTTCGTTCGGACTCACGCCAACGATGCATGGTCAGCTGATCCTGCTCCTTGCTCAACTCGCAAAGATTCCAAGGCGCGTAGGCATCCTTCATGAGCCAGACAAAGGACTCTGCCATAGGCGCTATTGGCATGGCATCATCGATCCGAGTCAGGCCCGAGTTGGTTCCTAGACCGGAGACTCCTGTCTCGAAGGTCTCGACATCCGCCGCCAGCAACGCGTCCATTTTCGCCTTTGCTTGGGCCCTTTGTTCGGGACTCAACTGAAGCCCTTCTGTTAGAGCCTCAAGATACCAGAGCTGCTGCTTGGCGCGCAAGATTCCCTTCAGCGAATGCTCCTCTTCATCCAGCCCCGCCGCTTCAAAATCCTCGATCATCCAGAGGATTTCCTGGTCGGTCATGCCGCGTTTGGAGCGGTCGAGGTAGGCGGCGATCGGATCGGTGGATTGGAGGACTCTGCCGATCGGCACGCGACCGTCCGAGTGCAGTTTCGTCGGCGCGGTCTTCGCTTTCGTGACAATCTGAAAGATGGGCTCGCCGCCGTTAGAGACGTGGACGATCTGCCAGACGCCGAGACTCGCAAGCACGCAGGCGGCGATCAGGGTGATGGAAACCCGTCGGCGTGGAGGGGCTTCCGTTTCCGCCTCAACGAGGGCTTCCAGCAAGGCATCGGGCTCCGGAAGAGGCTCTTCCGGCACGCTGCTTTCCAGGTCCTCGTCTGGCTCGTTCAAAAGTCAGGGATGGGTTGCGGCTGGAGCGTCGGAAAAAGCTGCGGCAGGTGGTAGTCCGGCGGGCCGTCACCGAGTTTGGTGGCGGTCAGGAAACGTTGCGCGGGAGAGTTGAGGATGAAAGCGACATTTCCACGAGTCTCCGGGCCGAAGTCGATCCGCGCCTGCAGGACATCAAGCGCGATCGACATCGCCGCGACCCAGCCGCCACTCGGGGCCAGTTCGTAGTAGGTCTGCATGTCCGGCATCGGCTCGTTGCGGGCGGCATCGCGGACCCGTGGCGCGGTGAATTCGCAGCTCCACCAAGCACCGTTTGGAGAAAGGTTCAGTTCCACGTAACGTCCGCTCGTCGGATCGGTCAGGAACAGCTCGGCGACATCGTATTTCCAGAGCTCGGGCTGGAATTTTCCGGGTCGCGCCTGCGGGTGCAGCAGCGCCGGAGCCGCATGGGAGGCCAGAAACCAGAGGCGCTCGGAGTCCTTCGCCAACGCGAAGCCCGCTGCGGGCTGGAAACGGTCGCCAAACCAGTCGGCGGCGAGCCCGAAAAGCGGCAAGTCGAGGTCGCCCCAGACGAGGGGTTTCGGGCTGTCGAAGACGATCATGCACCTCGGGTTAACCCCGCATGGATCGCGGGTCGAGCCGGAACCTCGAACGGTCGACGAGACTTTTTTGAAAACTTCATTCGGAAATCGGAAAAGGTTCGCCAAATGCTTAAGTATGTGGCTGAAACAGCTTGTTCCGAAATGTCCCGCCGCTCCAACCGCCCCGCCGGATTTTATGACGCCATCGAGTACATCGGTCCGCGTCCGCAGAAGCCTCGTCGTTCCAAGCCGAATTTCTTCGGGGGCTGGGTCATCCTGCTCATCGCAATTGGCGTCGCGTTCGTGTTCGGCCGCCCGCTGATTGACTCCCTGAAAGCAGAGCAGACCGTCACCTCGATCGAGAATGTGGACCGCAGCATTGCCCGCCTTTCGACCTCCGGCCTCTTCGGCGAACGCCTGGCTGCCGCCGTTCTTCAGCAAACGAAATCACCCGTCAGCTACGACGACACCTACCGCCAGATCAGCTACCCGAATGGGGACATTCCGGTCAAAAAGGGTCGGGCCGAGGACGTGATCATTCGCGGCTTCCGCGCGGTTGGCACTGACCTCCAGCAGCTCGTTCACGAGGACATGGAGAAATGTTTCCGCGAATACCCGACCTTCGTCGGCTCCTCCGCTCCTGACACGAACATCGACCACCGTCGCGCCGCGAACCTCATGCGCTTCTTTGAGCACAAGGGAGAGACCCTGAGCACCTCGCGGAATCCATCCGAATACCTTCCCGGTGACGTGGTGATCCTGAGCCATCCCGGAGCCCACACCGACGTGGACGGACAGATCGAGATGCACATCGCCATCATCGTTCCCGGTCCTGCGGATCATTCCAGTGAGCCATGGGTGGTCCACAATCTCGACTCGACCCCGAAGTGGGAGAACGTGCTGCTGGATTTCCAGATCCTAGGTCATTACCGCTTCGAGCGCTAAGCCACCGGCCGCCCGGAGTGGCCAGGGTTCAGGATACAGGGGTCAGAGTTCAGGCAGAGGAAGAGATCCAAGATCCTGGATTTCGTCATTCGGGGGCTCCTCATTCGTCATTCCCAACTGGTCCCCGGCCACTGGCCACTGACCCCCCAATCGGGGACCGTCCGCCAGTCGAACATTTTCCCCCAGCGGTTCAAACACCCTCCCAGCCCGGGCGCGCGTAAAAAGTTGTCCTTTCGCGGGTTTCGTGATTCTTCACTTCCCCCGCGCCATGACCTCCAACGAGATCCGTAACAGCTTCCTCGATTTCTTCCGCGAAAAGCAGCACACCATCGTGCCCTCCGCCTCGCTGCTCCCGCAGTCGCCCGGCCTGCTGTTCACGAATGCCGGGATGAACCCTTTCGTCCCCTATTTCCTGGGCGTCGAAAAAGCCCCCTACGATCCACCGCGCGCCGCCGATACCCAGAAATGCATCCGTGCCGGCGGCAAACACAACGACCTCGAGGATGTCGGCTACGACACCTATCACCACACGTTCTTCGAAATGCTCGGGAACTGGTCGTTCGGAAACTACTTCAAAAAGGAAGCCATCGCGTGGGCCTGGGAACTCGTCGTCGAACGCTGGGGCCTCCCCGCCCACCGCCTCTATGCCTCCGTCTATGCACCGAAAGAAGGCGACCCCGGAAACTTCGACCAGGAAGCCTACGACATCTGGGCCACCCTCTTCATTTCCAAAGGCTGCGATCCCGCCGTCCAGATCGTCCACGGCAACGTCAAAGACAACTTCTGGATGATGGGCGAAACCGGTCCCTGCGGCCCCTGCTCCGAACTCCACGTCGACCTCACCCCCGAAGGAAATCCCGTCACCGGCCGCAACCTCGTCAACAACGACTCCGATCTCTGCATCGAGATCTGGAACCTCGTCTTCATCCAATACAACGCCGAGGCCGACGGCACGTTCCGCGAGCTCCCCGCCAAACACGTCGACACCGGCATGGGCTTCGAGCGCGCCTGCTCCATCATCCAGAACACCAAGGGCTTCACCGACTTCTCGAAAAAGCCCAGCAACTACGCCACCGACGTCTTCCAACCGATCTTCCGCAAGCTCGAAGCACTCAGCGGAAAAACCTACGTCAACATCTACCCCGAACTCGGCGCCGACCGCTCCCTCTTCACCGAGGAAATGAAAACCGCCATCGCCTTCCGCGTCATCGCCGACCACCTACGCACCCTCAGCTTCTCCATCGCCGACGGCATCATGCCCGGCAACAACGGCCGCAACTACGTCCTCCGCCGCATCCTGCGCCGTGCGGTACGTTATGGTCGCCAGCTTGGATTCTCCGGGCAGAAGATGCTGTTCGATGGACTCGTTGGAACGCTCGTCGAGCAGATGGGCGGCGTGTTCCCGGAATCGAAGAACCGCGAGGCGGTGATTCGTGAGACGCTGAACCGGGAAGAAGCGAGCTTCAATGAGACGCTGGATCGGGGGCTCCGACGCTTCGAAGAAGAGGTCATCGAGGTCAAGGATGGCGTGCTTTCTGGTGACGTGACTTTCGAGCTTTATGACACCTACGGCTTTCCGGATGACCTTACTGAGCTGCTTTGTACCGAGCGGGGCTTGAAGGTAGACAAGACTCGTTACGAGCAGCTCATGGAAGAAGCCCGTGAGCTTTCCCGCGCCGCTCAGAAATCCAGCATTGTCCGTGCCCTCGACATCTCCTCCGAGGCCGTGACCGCGTTCGTCGGCTTCGAGTCGGATGAAGTCACCGCCACCATCCTCGAAATCCACCCGCAGGAAGACGCGCTCCTCGTCATCACCGACAAGACCGTCTTCTACGCCGAAATGGGCGGCCAATCCGGCGACACCGGCATGCTCTCCATCAACGGAGCCGACCTCTCTATCAGCGGCGTCCAACAAATCGGCAAAGCCCGAGCTCTGATCATTCAAAAATCAGAAATCAACAATCATCAATCGTCAATCCAACCCGGCGACAAAGTCGTCCTCAAGTTAGACACCCAGCGCCGCCGCCCGATCGAGGCCCACCACTCCGCCACGCACCTTCTCCACTGGGCGCTTCACGAGATCGTCTCAAAGGACGCCACCCAGCAGGGGTCCTCAGTCGATGAAAACCGCCTGCGTTTCGACTTCGGTGGCAGCGCCGTGACGCCCGAGCAGATCGCCGCGATCGAGGAAAAGGTGAACGCCGCGATTTCCGCAAACGACACCGTGTCGTGGACCGAGGTGCTCCACGCTTCGATCAAGGGGCGCCCCGACATCATGCAGTTCTTCGGCGACAAGTACGGAGATACGGTGCGCGTCGTGCAAATCGGCGGCGGCTCCAACACCCTCGACGGCTACTCGATGGAACTCTGCGGCGGCACGCACGTCCGCAAGACCGGCGAGATCGGCCTTTTCAAGATCAAGAGCGAAGGGGCCATCGCCGCTGGTGTCCGCCGCATCGAGGCCGTCTGCGGTGAAGCCGCCCACGCCTGGGTCGCCCACCTTGCCGCGCAGGAAGCCGAGGAATCCGCCGCCGCGCGGGCCAAGCTCGATGCCGCGAACGACAGGCTCAAGACCCTCGGGGCCGAAACCGTTTCCGTCCCTAACAGGGCCAACGCCGCCGAGATCAAGGACGCCGCAATCGAGGCTGAAAAGCGCGTCAAAAAGCTCCAGGCCGGAGCCGCCGCACAGATGGCGGATGCCGCGCTGGCCGAGCTCATCGAAAAGGGCGGTCCGATCATCGCCACCTTTGAAGCCGATGCCTCGCTCGTTCAGGAGCTCCTCAACGGCCTCAAGAAAAAGCAGTTCACCGATGCCGCCTTCCTCATCGTTGACGACGGCGACAAGCTCCAGCTCGCCACCTACTGCGGCGACGCCGCCCAGGCCCGCGGCCTGAAAGCCGGCGACCTCCTCCGCGACCTCGCCGCCCTCGCCGGCGGCAAAGGCGGCGGCAAGCCCGACCAGGCCCGTGGTGCCGCACCGGGTCGTTCGAAGCTGGAAGAATTGAAGGCTTCAGCCTCGTCCCGCTTCCAGTGATCGTCCGGGTCGCCGGACCTTGACTCCGTGGAGTTTGCCCAGCTCCCGATCATAGGAGACCAAGGTCTGGCTGTCGGCGATGGAGATGGCTGCCAGGTAGCAGTCAGCAAAATCCAGTTTTCCAGCGCCGAAGAGCTTGAGGGCGTGAACCATCTTGCCGTTTTCCTCGGAGTGGAATCCCGGGCTTGAAAGCAAGTGAGCGAGCACCTCCGCCGTCTTCGATCGGGAGTGCCCGTAAAATCCGGTCAGCACATACACCGCATCCGCCAGGATCATCGGAAGAACGGTGATCCGTGCCTTTCCCGAATCCGCTGCCTCAAAGAGCCTCGCGACCTGGGAGGCCTGATCGGCAGGTTCGCCCGTGATGAAGCGCAGGAGGACGTTCGTGTCCACCAGAAGGGGCTTCATCGCTTGCCCTCCCGCGCTACTTTTTTGACTCGTGCCTCCCTTGATTTCGCCCGCGCTTCCTCGAATGGCACTCCGGATTTTCCGGTAGTTGGTTTCAAGGCTCCGAACACCGCCATGGCCCCGGGCTGGAGTCGGATCACCACGGAATCGCCTTGGATTTCGTAAGTGATCCGATCCCCCGCCTTCAAATGCAGGGCACGACGAATTGGAGCCGGAAGGGTGGTCTGGCCTTTGCTGGTGACTGTGGAATGCGTCATGGAATCTCCTTACTTTTGAACAATGTCCTTACATTTTAAAAAGGCAAGGATTCAGGAGCCGTTGCCGCCCTTCGGCTCCTTCCACGCCTTGAACTCCGAGGGCCGCAGGCGGTAGCGCGCGATGTTGCCCTCGTGCAGCGTCAGCAGCTCCAGCCGCACGACCTTCCGCATCTGCTCGCGATCGTTCTCGGGAATCGTCTTGTTCACCTGTTTGCGGATCCATTCATCCGCCACGTAGAGTCCCAGACGTTCCTGCACCACGCCGCGCACCAGATTTCCCAGCTCCGTCCGGTATTTCAGACGGAACGGATCCGGCTCGCCCAGTGTCTGGCGCACCACCGTATAGCGCGCGCATGAACGCCGATAGGCCCACATGAACACATCGCGGAGGTAGCTGATGTCGTTGAGCTCATAGACCGCCAGGATCGCGCCGACGTAGTGCTTCAGGTCCACATCAATGAACGACAGCGGGCAGAGATTGTGCCGCACCATCGGGATGTTCGCCGCCAACCGGGAGACGCGCTTGTTCACGTCCTCGAAGGGCTGGAGATACGGCAGATGCACCATCGCGAAGAACGCCTGCTCGAAGGGATCCGTGATTGCGTCCGCCTTCTCCAGAATCTGCCGGAAGCGCTCCTCGATCTGCTGCGGAATTTCCAGCGGGTAGTAAACCGTGCCGCTGATCCCGACCGCACAGGACCGCACCCGACCGCAGGCGGCCGTGTCGGAAAGCAGGTTATCCGAAAGCAAGGCGTGGACGCTGCAGATGGTGTAGCGATTGAAGCCGACCTCGTCCGCTTGATCCGCGAGCATCTCGATCGCGGCCTTGTGGTTGAGGATCATCTGCGTCTCCTTCGCCGACTTTCCCTCCGGAGTCTGGTCGAGCTTCAGCAGCCGCTCCGTTTCCAGCAGCGAATACGTGTTCCCTTCCAGACGGCTGGAGTTCCACGAAAGATCCACCAGCAGCCGGTCCATCACACGGCGCAGGTAAGTCCCAGCCGGAAGTTCCTCCAGTCCCACCTGCCCGAGCGCCCTCAACTCCCCGCGCAGCGTGGCGGGAAGATAGAAGGTTCTGTTAGGCTCATAGGCATCGAGGAAATGGCCGTTGTAGGCGACCGGGGTCCGCTGATTGACCGGGCGGCTCATGACCTTCCGGACCGCACGGGCCTCAGGGGAAAGCCACTCCGGTTCCGCATCATGTGGCTCCTCCCGGACCACGGCACTCGGCGGATCCTGATCAGAAGGGGCGTAAACCTCGCGGATCAAATAACGCCGGGCGCGGCCCTCGCCCTTGGGCGACAGGCGGCCTTCGCTGAGGAGTTGATCAAGCCGGCGTTGGAGAGTGCGCTTGGAAAAATGGATTTCCGGCAGGGCCAACAGTTCTCCGACCGAGGCCCCGTTGGGGAATCGGCGAATGATCTGCCGGACGGCGGAAAACTCTTCGGCTGGGACTTTCAGTGGCATGATTCAAGAGTTTTATGGCTCGATTTCCTCAAATCGCGCCTTTTTCTGCCGCGTTTGTGGCATGATTCATCCAATCGCGCCATCATAAAGTGTCATGATTTCAAGAAATCGTGCCACCGGTCGATGTGGTGGATTCCCCGTTTGGTGCCTTTTCAAGCCCGGATCGGTATGACAGGAATTCCCCATGCCTCTGACCATCAAGCCGAAATCCGAGTGTGTATTTGACCAAATTTCCCTCGGGGAAGTGATGCTCCGCTTGGATCCGGGCGAGGGTCGCATCCGCACCGCCCGCCAATTCACGGCCTGGGAGGGCGGCGGCGAATACAATACGTCGCGCGGGCTGCGGAAGTGCTTCGGCTACAAGACGGCGGTGGTGACGGCCTTCGTGGACAACGAGGTGGGCCACCTGATCGAGGATTTCATCATGCAGGGTGGCGTCGCGACGGACTTCATCCAGTGGCGCGAGGACGACGGGATCGGTCGCAACGTGCGCAACGGCCTGAATTTCACCGAGCGTGGTTTCGGCATCCGCGGCGCGGTCGGGAACCCGGATCGCGGCAACACGGCTGCTTCGAAACTGAAACCGGGCGATGTCGACTGGGACCACATTTTCGGAACGCTCGGCGTCCGCTGGTTCCACACCGGCGGGATCTATGCCGCGCTCTCGGAAACGACGGCGGCGCTGACCGTGGAAGCCGTGAAGGCGGCCAACAAGTACGGCACGATCGTTTCCTACGACCTGAACTATCGGCCGTCGCTCTGGAAGACGATCGGTGGTCTGGCGAAAGCCCAGGAGGTGAACCGGGAGATCGCTCAATACGTCGATGTGATGATCGGCAACGAGGAGGACTTCACGGCGTCGCTCGGCTTCGAGGTGAAGGGCGTGGACCACAACATTTCCAAGATCGAGACCGATGCGTTCAAGACGATGATCGAGTCTGCGGTAAAGGAGTTCCCGAACTTCAAGGTCGCTGCGACCACCCTGCGCGGCGTCATCACGGCCACCGTCAACGACTGGTCGGCGATCCTTTGGCATGACGGCAAGTTCCACGAAAGCCGCAAGTATGACGGCCTCGAAATCCTCGACCGCGTCGGCGGCGGCGACTCGTTCGCGTCCGGCGTGCAGTTCGGCTTCATGGAGTTCAACGATGCGCAGAAAGCGGTCGAATACGGTGCCGCTCACGGGGCGCTCGCCTCCACGACTCCGGGCGACACCTCGATGGCGACCCGCAAGGAAGTCGAAAAGCAGATCTCCGGCGGCGGCGCGCGCGTAGTGCGTTGAATGACATTTGTTTTCCGGGCGTTCTTGCTGATGCGAAGGTCGTGTGTCATAAGATGCCGCGATGAATTTACGCCGTCGATTCCTGAAAGCGCTTGCAGCAACCTCCTTGCTGCCACTCCCGGCCTTCGGCGCAGAGTCGGGAGAGACGCTTCGCATCGGCATCATCACCGACGTGCACAAGGACATCATCCATGATGCTGACGAGCGCTTGAAGACTTTCATTGACGCGATGACCACCGAGAGGGTCGATGCCCTCATGCAGATGGGTGACTTCTGCACGCCGAAGCCTATGAACAAAGGCTTCCTCGACATCTTCAATTCCTTTCCCGGCCCGAAGTTCCACGTCCTTGGCAATCACGACACTGACGGCGGCTTCACGCGTGAACAAATCATGGCGTTTTGGGGAATGAAGGAGCGTTACTACTCCTTCGACCTCGGCGGCTTCCATTTCGTCATGCTCGATTCGAATGATCAGCCTGCGGATTTCAATGGCGGCTATCCGAGTCACATCGCCGATGACCAAATCGAGTGGCTGAAGGAGGACCTCGAAAGGACGACGCTCCATACCTTCGTCATTTCCCATCACAGCCTGGAGGTCCCGGTCTGCATCACCAGCCAGGAGAAGGTCCGCGCGGTGCTCGAAGCCGCGAAGACATCGGAAGGCAAACGCAAGGTCGCCGCCTGTTTCAACCTCTAATCCGCAGTTGAGGTTGATGCGGAGGGGCGCAAGTGCTTATGGTAGCAGCGTTTGAAGACGAAATCCAACGCACAACTGGTTCACCCAATGGGTGAAGGAGAACT
>Ga0209499_1002275_pt1 | contig 12375 bp, 16 predicted proteins | sample C_130208_EF_Meta_FD_187306 | JGI IMG/M metagenome (GOLD analysis project Ga0209499, IMG submission 187306) | Freshwater microbial communities from Lake Croche, Canada to study carbon cycling - C_130208_EF_MetaG (SPAdes) (version 2) | ecosystem: Environmental > Aquatic > Freshwater > Lake...
TGATTTTAAAATTTTTCCTCATGCAGGATATTTTAGTATGTTATGGCTAGATTCATTTCGTATGATTGGAATGCAAAATCCTGGATTTAAAACTAATACTTTTATTTGTAATTTTTTTGAAGAAGGATTAACTTTTAATTATGCTACACCTTCACAACCAGCAGAAACTCCACCTGATGAAGACCCATCAAGTGATGCTAAAATTACGGAATTAGCTAAATTAAATCCACAAAAAGGTGGAAGACGTACTTATCGTAAGAAAAAGTTACATAAACGTAAAACAATAAAACGTAGATAAAAAGTATTTGAAAATATATAATGAAAGAACAAATAATTTCATACTTGAAAGATAGTATAATTTCAAGTATAAAATTTTTATATTGTTGGTTAACTACAGATGGTGAAGTTCTTGGTTATATTCTAGGTGTTATACATGTTACATTAGTTGTTACATTATCTATAGCAGGTATACTTGCTCATACTGTTTATCCTGCACTGTGGTTTAAAGTATTTGTATTTGCTTGGATGTTTGTTACGTGTTTACAACATATTTTTTTAAGAGTATGTGTATTTACAGTTGCGGAAGAAAAGCTAACAAATATGATAGCACCATCAAATATATTTATTTTCTATATTATTCAAAAAGTATTAAATATACAAATTCCAGATATTCTTACTATATTTGTATTATGTGAAACTATAATTGTAAGTTGTTTTGGTTTAGAATTATTATCTTATTTTTCACTCTATATTTTTAGTCTTTGTGGAATACAATTATAATGTGTTTTTCTTCAGAGGTAAGTTTACTAACACTTTTAATTGGATTAACTGGTTCATTATTAGTTTGGAATTTAGGAACAAATTCTGATAAAATTATTTCAGGTTATTTAGGATATGTATCTTTAATGCAATTAACTGAATATTTATTATGGAATTATCAAAAATGTGATGATTTTCATAAAAATATTTCTATTTCTGGAATGATACTTAATGTATTACAACCAGTAGTTCTTGGTATTTTAGTTTTAGTTTTGAGTCCTAGACAAATATATAAAATATTAATTTATATTATATTATTTGTTTACATTTCTATAACATTTGGATGGTATGTTCAACAATATACTTCAGATTTACAATGTACAAATCCAAGAAAAGACGATCCACATCTTGTTTGGAATTGGACAATTTTAAAAGATTATGAAATTGGTTGGTTTGGATATATAGTAACATCTATGTTAATTTCTATTTTAGGTATGCCAACATTAAATTCTGGAATATTTTTAGCACTAGGATTATTAATTTCAATGTTAATAAGCATTATAGTATATCCACGTCAAAATATGGGTGCTTTATGGTGTTTCTTTTCTGCTTTTGGACCAATAGGATATTATATGCTGAGAATAAGTCGCGTTATAAAATAATATGTTCCATCGTCATCCTATTTATTTTTTCACGCATATAATATTAGGATTTTTAGGATATTGGTATCCAGAAATTCTGTATGGAACTTTAGGATATCAATTTCTTCAATATTTTTTAATGTTCGTGTATTTATGTTTGAAATGTCTTTGAAAGAAGGTAATTCATTAGAACATACACTTATTAAATTAAGTGAAGTTTTTGTTGGTTATTTAATAGCTATGCTGTGCAAGGCATCAAACATAATTTAATTTCACCTAAATTTGCAACAACATATCTGAACATTATAAACCAACCATTTTTCATATGAATTTCCAAGTTATTACATAAATTAGTACATTTAGTAAAAAGACCTAAATGCATTAAAGAAAAATTTCCTGAAACAATTTCATCGCCAGTATGTTTAGTAATATTAAATTCAGTTTCACCATCACCCATTGTAGTTGTACGTGAAGCAAAATGTCCTTTACATGAAAAAGTTAATGATGAACCAACATTAGTAATTTCTACTGTTTTAGCAGAAAGTAAAGTCATATCTCTACATAACTTTTGAAAATCCATTGAAGGCATCATAATACGTGTAGAAAATTCAGTATCAGGTAATTTAATTGCAGGTTCATCACGATCTAATAAATTTAACTTATATTTATGGACTTGTTTCTTTTCGGAATTTTCCATAATTATACATAAAGAATTCAAATCTTCTTGGTCAACTTGAAATGTAATTGTATCATCATTTACGGCAGTTCTAATAATTCTATGTAAATGATCAGTATTAATACCAATAATAAATTTAGGTGTTCCTTTATTATACGTATATTTCTCAAACTTATCAGCATGTAATAGAAGATGAACTAAGACAGTCCGAGTATTATCCATAGCAATCATACGAATACCATCTTTATCAAAAATCAAAGACATTTCTACCAAAATAGAACGCAAAGCTTCAACTAGAGTTCGGATAGCACCAGTTTGAACAGTTTTTGCTTCGACTGCTAGCATTTTTATTTTTAAAGGAGTTGTTCGTGTAAGTTTCAAAAACGCATTTATAAAAAACGAATTATAAATTTAAAATTGATTTAAAATAAAAAACTCAAAATGTCATGGCCTTTTAAAGATTATGACTTTTATGGTAATAGATATGTCAATATTAAAGATCCAGATTCTGAATTTGGAGAAATATCATGGTATGATCGAAATATGCATGGTAAACCTACAGAATGTAAAATTTGTATTGAAGCAGAAAATGAGTGTTTTACCAAATATGCTCATCCAAAAGCACATTTAGAAGCACATGTAGAAGCAAATAAAATTGCCGAATCATTAGCTCTTAAAGATACTACAACTGATTATCTCGATTATTATACTTTTCATTATGCAAGAGAATATCAAAAAACATATAAAGAATTTTATAAATTTTATAAACAAGAATATAATGTAATTTTATTAACTTCTATTCAAAAAGATGATAAAATTTGTGATTATCATTTAGAATCTATACAATATATGAAATAATTTAATAATTTATTTACGATTTTTCATGGTTGTGTGTCTTTTTACAGAAACAATACGACCATATTTGTTTTTCATTAAGTCATCTTTAGTTAATCCACCTGGAGTTTTTTCTGCAGAACCATTCCATACCATTCTTCTTGAACCTTTTTTCATAGTTTGTTGAGGCATTTTATATTATTTATTTAAAATAAAATGTATTTATGGACATCATGGTATAAAATAGAAGAAGAACATGAAAAAGAAGTTTTGAGATCTATTAAATTAAATTTAGAAAATCCTTTCATTACAAAATTAAATTTATTATGTGAAATTCCTTTTTTATATAAACATCCTAAACTTGAATGTATACCTATTTCCGAAAGACCAACATATCAAACTTTTTTAGATTTGTATGATTTTAATAATATAAATATTCTTATAAATTCAGATATTGTTTTAGATTATAATACAACATATTTAATTCAAAGAATTCCTCCAAATTCTGCATATTGTTTAACAAGATATCAATTAATAAATAATTATAATTTACCTTTAGAACAATGGAAATGTCTTTTTTATAAACCAGGACATGCAGCAGTTACTCAAGATGCATGGATAATTTATAAACCATTAAATCTTATAAATTGTCAAGATATTTTAATGGGTGTTTTAGGATGTGAAAATAGATTTTCATTATGTCTTTATAATTCTGGACTTACAATATCTAATCCTTCATATTCAATAAAAATATTTCATAACCATTTATCTGAAAAACGCAATTATACAGAATCATATCATGATAAATATCCAGGTTTAGCTATTTTTCCAACTTCTCTAGAAAATAAATTTAGTTTATTTAAAAAAACACCATCTAAAACATTATTATATGCAGAATTAATACCAAGTGCAGCAAATGGTAAACCAGATAGTTATAAATTTATTTAAGTAAATTAAAAAAAATTATTCAAATCTTTTCTGAGATCTGAATAATTTTTGTATTAATATAGTTTATATTAAGAAATATTATAGGTCTCTAGTTGGAGTATGCTAAACCGCCCATTCCAGACATTACACGAAGAACGTTGTAATTTAGTGCGTATACGCGGACTTGAGCAGTGCGTGCACCAATTACGGTGTTTAAGGATACAGATAATTGAAGAGTGGCTTTGTCAATACGAGAAAAGTTACAAGAGCCAGAAGGTTGATGTTCTTCAGGGCGGAGAGCAAAAGAATAAACGTTGATACCAGTGGAAGGGCAACGAGAGTGGTGTTGGTAAGGTTGTACTTTGTCGAAATAAGAGCCTTCGCGTTCCGTGAAACGATCTTGACCATTTAATTGAAGTTTGGCAACTTCTACGGGATTCTTGCCTTCGCAACGAATACCAGAATCTAAAATTACTTTGGCAAGTAAGTAATTGACACCAGTATCGAAGTCTGCAAATTGACCAGCAGAACCTGATACACCAACTTGACCAGGTTGAGCACCAGTTCCTAGAGAAACTTGAGCAGAAGCACCACCAGAACCACTTGTATAAGAGTCACCAAGAACCATGGTTGCTCCAGGAGTAGTTACAGAAGAACCAGTAGCTAATAAAGACATGATGATACCTTCCGTGGAGAAATCATCAGAATAGTTAAAAGGTTGTTGGCCACCTACAGTAGCAGTCCAAGGTTGGAAAGAGCAATCTACGAAAGAATCACGTTGTACTACCCATTGAAGTTCTTTTACAGGGTGATTAAAGTTGAGTTGAATCTTGTTAGAAGAAGAAGTAATAGATTCAGCACCAGTGTATTGCACTTGTTCAATGAGGTATTCATGGGATTGTTGTGCAAAACGACGACGTTCTTCAGTGTCAAGATATACATAGTCAATGTAGATAGATGCAGCAGCTAGGGAAAGTGCATCGGGGCGTACAGGTACACCATCAGCAGCTTCAGAATATACGCAGTTTTCCCAAATTTCAAAGTCTACGTTAATACGTACTTCGTGATATTGAAGAGCAATTAGGGGAATGGCAAGACCAGGATTGCGGCAGAACCAGAATTGAAGAGGTACATATAAAGTCTTCATGGGAGTACCTGCACGAGACATACAAGATACAGTAGTTTCAGAACCACTGCAAGTTCCATCAAGTTGAAGAGCACCAGATTGTTTGAGTAAGACTAAGTCGTGGGTGTTACCAAGAAGAGAATCAAGAGATTTTACTACACCAGCTTCAGTAGATAATTGAGTCCAGATTTGCATCCAATCACCATATTGACGATCAATACGTTGACCACCAATTTCAAGTTCTACTTGTTTAATTAAGCGGTGACCAATGTAATTTACCCAACGGAAAGCAGATAAATTAGAAGAACCAGACTTTGCAGGGGCAGAACCACCAAGTTGTACTTGAGGAAGTACTACAGCAAGATAAGTCTTGTACATTAAATCCGCATTACGATTAATTACTGCAGTTACACGTTTACCAAAATCAGCTTGACCGTTAAACGTTACTTCAATAGATTCCATGGCAAAGTTAGTGTGACGTTTGTAAAGAATTTTCCAGAAAGTAATCTGGGGATTACCGGAAATGTAAATATCTTGTGCACCATAAGATACAAGTTGCATTAAACCGCCACCCATGTTGTTATACTATTATAAAAGAAAATTTTTTTAGAAATGTTCAACGAGCTCGTCTACTTTTAGAAATGATAAAATAATATTTGCAATTCTGTAAAATGGACCCAATTCTCTTTATGTTTTTACGTTCATTAGTAATTTTTGTAACTCTAGTATGGGGATTTCAATGGACTCTGAAAAATGCTTATTGGGTAGCTATTGTTCATGATACTATATCTTTATTATTAATTTAGTTTGTAGAACCAAATCCACCAGAACCACGATTGTCAGGAGGTTGAGGAAGTTCATCTACAGAATTTACAAGAACAATTCTATTCCATGGAAGACATGAATGTTGACATAGTTGGAATAGACGCGTTCCTTGAGAAATTTTATAAATTCCGTCATGCAAAACATCAGTTTTTGCTTTGAGTTCACCACGATAACCCGCATCAATTAGTCCTATAGAATTTGCTAGTCTAAATGGTGTGGAAGAAATTGATGAACGAGGAAGAAGAAGACATGGCAAAGGACTTCCATTCATATCTGTAGCAGCAACACGAACATCAAACTCGAATGTATATTGGTCTTCCAAAATAATTGTATTATCCAAAAGAGGAATATCAAATCCAGAATCAGTATATCTATGTCTACAAATTTGTTCATAAATCATATTTTTCAAAAGAGGATTAGGAGTGTAAATATGTAGCATTTTTATTATGATGTTAATTACATTAAAGTCTTTTGTTGATAAATTAATACTATAGAAAGAGCACCTAAAATATGAATTCCAATTAATATTAAAGATTCTACTAAGTCTAATCTTTTTAAAAGTAATTGTGCAATAACACTTATAGGTGTGAAATGTCCGTCTAATTCGGATGTTTTTGCAATATATAAAACAATAGTATGTGCAAGCCCAACTAAGATAGGATTTTCATTCGTAAATATTAAGGCAAAACAAATAACTAAAGAACCCATATATTCTAATAAATATTGATTCATTTATTCATATAAAATTATTTAATCTTCTATTAAAAAATGTGTCTTTATCTTCATTAAAATATTTTTCATTTTCTTGATATAATAAATCAGAAGTAGTTTTAGTTATTATAGGATGTATATGTCTAATAATAACTTTATCAAAATAAATCTGTCTTCCTAAATTATTAGCAACTTCCGTAAATTCATTATCACACCAAAGAGATTTATATGCAGGATGATAAATATATCCGAATCTTTCATAATATTTGCGTCCTAGAATACATAAAGTATTTAAATTATGTTTTTGAAAACCATCATTAAACCATAAAACACCATCTGTATCAGGAAAATTTGCACACATTTTTTCACGAATTAATTCATCATATCCAGGATATTCAGGAATCATATCATCTGAAGCTAATAAAAGAATATCATATTCACCTGCATGTTCCATATCACGATTTACAGCACCAATTTTTCCCATAGGTTCTCCAATACAAACTTGAGTTTGTGGGTGAATTTTTTGTAATTTTTCTACGAGTTCTTGATTTACAGTTAGATCATCAGAATCTAATGAAATAATACTTTTAATTTTCTCGGGATTTTTAGATAAAGAAATGTATTTTTCATATGCATATAAAAGTTTTGAGGGTCTTGATCTAGAAGGAAATTTTATAAGAATCATTTACTTATTCTTAATTAAAAATAAGTAAATGATTGCTTCTCGTTCATTTCTTTTTATGTGTGACCATCATATTGAAAATCCGGAATCTGAATCACGTCGTATTCCTACCACATTTCCACAAAAAGCAGGTGAATCTATATATATTCATCCAACAGCCTTAAAATTTTTTTTATATCATTATTTACCTCATGTAAAATTTCCCTTTATTTTATTTTCTGGTGATTCGGATACTACAATTCCTAATGATGTTCCTGAATCTAAGCAAATTTTAAAAAATCCTTTATTAATAAAATGGTATTCACAAAATTGTACTGAACCTCAAGAAAAACTTTGTCAATTACCTATTGGTTTAGATTTTCATACTCTTGCAAGAGGAGCATATTCATGGGGACCACAACAATCTCTTGAGTCACAAGCACATGATCTTTTAGTTCTAGAATCTAAAAATATTACAAAACTATCAAAATGTTATGCTAATTTTCATTTTTTAATGAATACACGTTATGCTGGAGATAGACAACAAGCAATTCAACAAATTCCTCCTAATTTAGTATTTTATGAACCTACAAAAACTACAAGAATAATTTGTTGGAATAATATGATTCAATATAAATATGTTATTTCTCCACATGGTAATGGTTTAGATTGTCATAGAACATGGGAAGCTTTATTTTTAGGATGTATCCCTATTTTGAAAACATCGCCTTTAGATCCAATGTTTGCTGGTCTACCTGTATTAATTGTTACAAATTGGTCAGATATTACACAAGAACTTTTAGATACATTCAAACCAGATTATTCACAAATGCATAAATTATCACTTTCATATTGGAAGTAAATTATAAAAAAATGTGGTGCCCGAATGATAAAAAAGAATTTTTCCGAGTTCCTGGACAAATTATTCCTGAAGGTTCTGTAGGTAAATTACTAATTAAAACTATTCAAGAACCTTTAAAAAATATTGTTGAAATTGGAACATGGAATGGTCTTGGAAGTACAAAATGTTTTTTGTTAGGCTTGCAAGATTCTACTAGTTTCTATACATTGGAAACTAACCGGGAAAAAGTCGAAATTGCTAAGCAAAATTTATCTTCTTTAATAAGACCTAATGTTACATTTCTTTGGGGATCAATTTTAAGTCCTGAAGATATTGTAAATCCTGAATCTGTATTTCCAGAATTAGTAAATCCTGAATTTAAAAGATGGCATTCTTTAGATATGGAAAATATTTATAGTTCTCCAAATGTTCTTTCACAATTACCTGAAGAAATTGATTTTCTACTCTTAGATGGAGGAGAATTTACTACATGGTATGAATTTCAAATTTTGTTTCCTCGTTGTAAGAAATGGATCGCCCTAGATGATGTTTTAGTTTCCAAATGTAAAAAGATTCGTGAATATTTGAGAGGTCATGCATTGTGGTCAGAAACATATATTCAAGAACGTAATGGATTTTCATTATTTAGACATCTATAAATATAAATGATTATTGCTGGAACTGCACGTAATATTTCTCAATTTTGGGAATCTACTGAAAAATCTCTTCAAATTATATTTGATTCTTTACCTACATACAAATGTTTTATTATTGAATCTAATTCTCAAGATAATACTTTAGAACTTTTGAACAATTGGGCTGCAAAAGATTCTAGAAGAACTGTAGTATCTTTAGGATGGTTACAAGAACCTGTAAGAACACGCAGAATTGCTACATGCAGAAATAAATATATGGAATTAGCTGAACCTTATTTTTCAGAATTTCCTCATATAATAATGTTAGACTTAGATGATGCTTTAAAAATAGATTCAAATTTTAAAGAACAATTAGATACATGTTTTTCTAGAAATGATTGGGATGGATTGGGTTCTAATCGTCGAGGAAAATATTATGATATTTGGGCTTTACGCTCAAAAGTTCTTGGTATTACATATGATTGTTGGGAAATGGCTTCAAGAAACCCTGAACATATATTAACTCATGATGGATTTAGACATATAGACAATAGACACAAATATGTTTTTAGTCATCAAAAAGTTTATCCTGAAACTATGTCATGGATTTTAGTAGAATCTGCATTTGGTGGTCTTGCAATATATAAAACTGCAGTTATTAAAGGTAGAAGATATGTTGGAAATACGTGTGAACATGTTTCATTTAATCAAGGATTGCGTATGTATATTAATCCACGTTTAATCTCAGGAGGTGAAAGTCTTCAACATACATAAATGATTACAAGTAATTTTCAAGGAACACAATACAGACTTGCTAATAATTGGTATGGATTTATTCCTAAACTAGAAGGTCCTATACAATATTTAGAAATTGGGACATTTTATGGAGCAAACGTAATTTCTGTAAGCGAAACGTATGGAAAACATCTTGATTCAAAATTGTATTGCGTTGACCCATGGATTGATTATGAAGATTATCCAGAATATAAAGAAAAACAAGCTAGTATATTTGAAACATTTAGTAAGAATATTTCGAATACACCTTTACCTGAAAAATTTATTATAAATCGAGGGTTTTCAAATAATATTGTTCCAACATTTGAAGATGGAAAATTTGATATTATTTATATTGATGGAAATCATGAACCTGAATATGTTTTAGAAGATGCAGTATTATCATTCCGTAAATTAAAAATTGGAGGATATATGATTTTTGATGATTATGGTTGGGGTGGTCCAGACCTAACCAAACGAGGAATTGATGGATTCTTAAATGGTTATCATAAACGAATTAAAATTTTAGGTCATGCAAATACACAAGTATTTCTTCAGAAATTAAGATAATTATCCAAACACTAGACGAGGAACTATATGCATAGCTTCTAATTCTTGTGTCCACAATTTCATTGCATAAGGAATAGTTTTCATTTCAAATTCTGTTTGAACTCCACATGTTCCACATTCATATAGAGACGCATCACGATTTACAACAGCTAAAACACCACAATTTTTACAAAATCCGGTACTGAATGGGTCACTTACATCCATCAATCTTTCTTTTGTAAACATTGCTGTGCCATGGGACAACATACAATCACGTTCCATTTCTCCTACACGCAGACCACCATCACGTGCTCTACCTTCACAAGGTTGACGTGTTAAAGAAACTATAGGACCTTTAGATCTTGAATGCATTTTATCAACAACCATATGTTTCAATCTTTGATAGAAAGTAGGACCCATAAAGATTTCAGCTTCCATCATTTCACCGGTCTGTCCATTATACAAAATTTCATTTCCATATGGATGATAACCAAGTTTCAACATATGTTCACGTAAATCTTCAATTTTCAAATGTGTATATGGTGTTCCATCACCCATATTTCCAGTAGATGTACAAACTTTTCCAAACATTGTTTCCATTAATTGTGCAATTGTCATACGTGAAGGTACTGCATGTGGATTCATAATTAGGTCAGGTCTCAATCCTCCAGCAGTCATAGGCATATCTTCTTCAGGAAGAATAATACCACATGTACCTTTTTGTCCGTGACGTGATGAAAATTTATCACCAATTTCAGGTATACGTTCAGAAACTACACGAGTTTTAATGAAGGGGTAACCATCAGAATTTTTGTCTTGCCATACACCATCAACACGACATTGTTCTGAATTTTTATGTGTAGTTGAAGAATCTCTATAAGTATATCCATGAGCATCAGATTTCAAATTTGTTACTTTTCCAATTATAACATCATTTTCTTTAATTATAGAATTTAGTGCTGGCATACCATTTTCTTGTATTGCATCATAAGAAGTATTTTTAAATCCACGTGTATTTTCTCTTCTAGGCTTTGAAAACTTTTCTTCTTTTCCTGAAGCTACATTACGATGTTCTTCATCTTTATAAATTGTGTAGTACAAAGATCTGAACAAACCACGATCCAAAGCACCTTTATTCAAAATAACAGAATCTTCTTGATTATATCCTCCGTAAATTCCAATAGCAACAATTGCATTAAAACCAAAAGGCATTTCTTGAATTTTCATTACATTCATCATTCTAGTTTCTACTAATGGTCTCATAGGTGAACAAAGAACATAACCATTTTTATCAATTCTTTGTGCATAATTTTTTGCGTACAAACCAATAGCTTGCTTACCCATAGCAGATTGGTATGTATTACGAGGTGATTGATTATGATCACTCATAGGAATTGTACTAGCCATATGTCCAAGCATTAAAGAAGGATGAATTTCACAATGTGTATGAGTTTTTGTAAGATCTTTAGGAAACATACTAATTAGAACATTATCTGATTCAGCAGCATCAATATATTCAATATTATGTTGTACCCATGAATCCCAACCTTTTTTCTCAGGTGGTGGAAGAATTTTTCCTTCAGAAACTCTGAATAAAGGACGAACAATTCTACCAGAATCAGTTTCTATAGAAATATCATTTTTCAAAATATTCCATACAATACTTGAATGTGGATGTAAAATAAATTTTTGTTTAGCTTCTTTCAATTTCATATAAAGTTTTTCAGGTTCTTTTGTTGAACCCAATGTAACACCATTAACTGATACTAAAGTTCCTTCTGGCATTTTTGCACTTGTAATCCAATCAATATCTAGTAAATTCAAAACTACTAGTGAAGGTGTATGTTGTGATACTGAAGTCAACATACACAAAGATTTTACAATACCTACAGAATGTCCTTCTGGTGTTTCTACAGGACATACATATCCATATGAAGTTCCATGTAATTTACGTGGTGCTAGAAGTTTACCTGATTTTTCTACAGGAGTTTGAATTCTTCTAAGATGGCTTACAGTAGCAAGATAAGATAATCTATTCAAAACTTGTGAAACTCCAACTTTAGTTGCTGTAGAACCTGTAGTTGGACCAACACCTTGAACAGTAAAATTTCCTGTAGCCAAAGCTTGTTTTAATTTAGCTTCAATAGTTGAAACTTTCAAAATCTTATATAAATTATTAATGTTCAAAACATCCAAAGGTCTTCCAGATTTTTTCCATGTATCAATATTTACTTCATGAACAAATTTACCACGAAAATCTTTACATACTTTTTGAAATAGTTGTCGAAACAAATGGGTCAGCAAAGCACCAGTAGTAACTACACGTTTATTAGGATATGCATCACGGTCATCAGGTTTAATTTTTCCTTCAGTTGTCATAATAAGTCTTTGAATCATCAAAGAAATAATAATACAT
>Ga0209499_1002283_pt1 | contig 12364 bp, 9 predicted proteins | sample C_130208_EF_Meta_FD_187306 | JGI IMG/M metagenome (GOLD analysis project Ga0209499, IMG submission 187306) | Freshwater microbial communities from Lake Croche, Canada to study carbon cycling - C_130208_EF_MetaG (SPAdes) (version 2) | ecosystem: Environmental > Aquatic > Freshwater > Lake | place...
CCTTCTGGGCACCGATCATTGCCGATATGGAAAAGCAGACCGGCTATAAGATCAAACCCTTCTATGGCTCCAACTATACGGCCCTGATCGAGGCCATGCGCTTCAAGCAGACCGATCTTGGCTGGTTCTCGAACCAGTCCGGCCTTGAGGCCGTGCGCCGTTCTGGCGGTGAAGTCTTTGTGCGCACCTTTGACCCGTCAGGCCGCGATGGCTACCGCTCGCTGATCATTGTCCCGGCCAAGAGCACCCTGACGCTGGAGCAGGTCCTGAAGTGCGACAAGAGCCTGAACTTCGGCATTGGCGATGCCAAGTCGACCTCGGGCACCTTGGCCCCCATGACCTATCTGTTTGCGCCGCGCGGCATTAAGCCGACTGAATGTTTCAAGACCGTCCGCAGCGCCAACCATCAGGCTAACCTCTTTGCTGTTGCGCGGGGCGTTTTGGATGTGGCGACCAACAATTCAACGGCGGTAAACCTGCAAAAGGATCGCGACTCCTCGGTCAATGATGCCATCCGCATCATCTGGACCTCGCCGCCCCTTCCAGAAGACCCCATCGTCTGGCGCAAGGACCTCGATCCGCAGGTCAAGGCGCGCCTTCGCAAGTTCTTTGAGTCCTATGGTCAGGGCACAGGCCCAGAGGCGGCGCGTCAGCGGGCGCTTTTGTCCAAGGTCAGCATTGGCGGCTTCAAGCCTGCCGACAATAGTCACCTCTTGCCTGTGCGCGAGATGGAGGCCACCGAAATCTATCTGGTCGCCAAGGAAGACGGCGACGCCGTTAAGATCGCAGCGGCACAAAAGGTTCTGGCCGGCATTCAGGCCGAGCGGAAGGCCTTGGCGGGACGTACGCCTAAATGAGTGCGGTCGACACCATTCCAGCCCCGCCCAAGCGCAGTCTCAGCGACTGGCTGTTTGACGTCCTGCTCTGGGGCGGGCTGACGGTGGTGTTGGTGGTGGGCTTTGCGCCCGCCGAAATGACCAAGCTGCCGCTGATCTTTGCCAATTCCGACAATATGCGCGAGTTCGGCAAGGACTTTTTTAAACCCGATTTTGATCAATGGCCGCTCTATGTCGGGCAGATGTGGTTGACCATCCAAATGGCGCTGTGGGGCACGTTCCTTGCGGTATTCTTGGCCATTCCCTTAGGCTTGGCAGCAGCAAAGAACATCAGCCCGCCTTGGGTCAGCCAGCCGATGCGCCGGTTCTTGGATATGCTCCGGTCGGTACCCGATCTGGTGGTTGGCACCCTGTTCATTGTGGCGGTGGGCCTTGGTCCCTTTGCCGGGGTCATGGCTCTGGCCATCAGCACGGGCGGGGTTTTGGGCAAGCTCTTTTCAGAAGCGGTCGAAGCCATTGATCGTGGCCCTGTCGAAGGGGTTCGGGCGACGGGCGCGGCACCTTTGCAAGAGATCGTCTGGGGGGTGATGCCGCAGGTGGCGCCGCTCTGGACCTCCTATGCGCTCTATCGCTTCGAATCGAGTTCGCGATCCGCGACCGTTCTGGGTCTGATCGGTGCGGGCGGTATTGGTCAGGTCCTTTTCGATAGCCTCAACAGCTTCGAATATAGCCGTGTCGCCGCCATTGTCATTGTCATCATCGTGGCCGTATCCCTGATCGACCTGCTCAGCCAAGTGATCCGCTCCCGCCTCCTCTAGATCCTCTGGGCGGCGCTCTCTCTTAATGCGGGGACAAGAACACAGACGCCTAAGCCCGCGTCAGTGACCCTAATCCTGTCTGAGACATGGCTCAGCCCTGGACCCTCGGGCCTTGACGAGCGCGTCCGGCAGACCGCCTGCCCCAAAGAGAAAGGGCCAGAGAGGCAATGCCCTCTGGCCCTTTACAGGTTTTGTCTGAGGTTACCCGCTGACGTGAAACCGCGTCAGCGGGCCTTCAGATTTCAGTACTTAATGCGCAGTTCCACGCCGAAGGTCCGGGGTGGGTTGAAGTTCGCATAGTCACCGATCGTGCCGCGGTTAGCCGCCGAGATGCGGTAGATGTGCGACTCGTCGAGCAGGTTGCGGCTCCAAAGGGAGACCGAACCGGTGCCGCTACCCATCGTGATGTCAGCAAGCGCCAGGTTGGCATTGACGATGAAGCTGGAGTCCGTCTTCACCGCGACCTGCTTGGTCACGCTTGCCGTCGGAGAGACGTCGGCAAACTCAGCCTGGAAGGCATATTGCTTGTCGGCATAGTTGGCATCGACGTGACCGATGAAGGTCATCGAACCGACGGGTACCTTATAGTCGACATAACCCGAAGCCGCGTGGGGTGGCGTATAGACCACGTTCACAGGGAAGGGTGAGCCCTGTGGCACGACGCTGTTGCCAACGAAGGGGAACGGTGCAGGCGGGATCTGAACGTCGGTATAGGCGTAGGAGGCACCCACGGTCATGGCTTCCGTCACCTTGGCGGTCAGCTCAGCCTCGAAGCCCTTGATCTTAGAAGTACCCGGCGAGTTACGGGTCTCTTCGGTATGGGCACCGAGGGTCGGGCTACCAGGCGTCGTATCGACATTGTCGAAGTCCGTCTGGGTCTTGTCACGGTTCATGGCATAGGCGGCCAGGTTGACCCGCACGCGACGATCCAACAGATCCATCTTCACGCCCATTTCGTAAGCCTTGACCTCTTCTGAATCAAAGGCTTGGAAGGTCTGCGAGCGGGAATTGGCACCGCCAGCGCGATAGCCTGTCGAGTACTTGGCATAGAGGTTGATGTCGTCCGTGGCATCATAGGCCAGGTTGATCATCGGGTCGAAGCGGCTCTTGTTGAAGTCGAACTTGAAGTTCGTTGCCTTACCCGACACGACATAGAGCGAACCATTGCGCTTGTCGGTGGTGAAGCGACCGCCGACGGTCAGGTGAAGGGCGGTCATAGAAGCTGGCGTATAGGTGCCTTGGCCGTATAGCGCATAGCTGGTCGCGTCAGCTTGGCTGGCACGGGCGAGGAAACGAGTTCCCTTTTCCCAGCCACCGTTGGCACTGGAGTTGTAAGGCGCGATGCCGGTCGAAGAGCGGATCGTATAGGCCGTACCGTCAGCGTTCCACAGGTTGGTAAAGGGCGTTGCCGCCGATTCCTTCACATGTTCCTTAAAGTAGTAGGCGCCCGCGAGATATTTGAACTCGGAACCGAAATCGCCAACCAGTTGGAACTCTTGGCTGAACTGACGCTGATAGAGGTCAGACAGGCTGTAACGACCGAAATTGCCGTTCGGAGCGAAGACGTTGCGGCTTTCGATGCCCGAATTGTCCCACTGGTTGGTGCCGACGCCGCGTGCAGCGGTGATCGACTTGATCGCCAACTGCGGCGAGACTTCATATTTCAGGACGCCCAAAAGACCACCGGTCTCGTCGAGGCTAGGCTGTTGAACCGTGCCGATGTCCGAGGCGGTTTGACGATCCGTATAGACCTTCACCAAGGAGGCGAGGGGGTTGATCGTTCCAGCCGGTGCGCTGGCCTTGGCTTGAACTTCCGCGAGAGTGCGAACGCGCTTGCCATAGGGGTTGAAGTTGACCAACTGGCTGAAGAATGGGGTGTTGAAGTCGCGGGCAAAGTCGGCGGAGAGCTCAGCGCTGAACTTGTCGTTTGGCTGGTAAAGGCCGGTCAGGCGGAAGCCCTTGCGGTCATACTGGTTCCAGCCGGCTTGACCGACGGCGGGGTTCTTCACGGTCGGGTCTTGATGCTGGACGAGCGCATCGACCTTGATCGACAGATCGTTGAAGGATTGGAAGTCCTGGTGAAGCTCACCGCTGTACGAACCGAAGTTACCGATGCCAGCCGTGATGCGGCCACCGAACACGCCGGTGGGGGCCTTGGTCACGATGCTCAGCGCGCCGCCTTCGGTGTTGCGACCGAACAGGGTGCCTTGAGGACCGCGAAGCACTTCGATGCGCGCGACGTCGAACAGGCCAGCATTGAGGCCTTGCTGGCGACCCAGATAGACGCCGTCAACATAAACGCCGACGCCTTGGTCACGGGCGGTCTGGTTAGCATCGAAAGGCACAATGCCGCGGATGCCGACGGTCAGGGCCGACTGGCGCGCTTCGAAGGTTGCAATGCGCAGCGAGGGCACGCCGCCGTCAGCCAGATTGATCAGGCTTTCGACGTGGCGTTGCGCCATCGATTCGCCACCGAGCACGGTGATGGCGATAGGCGTCTTTTGCAGATTTTCTTCGCGGCGCTGAGCGGTGACGACGATTTCGTCAACCGACAGGGTCCCGGTGGAATCAGCTGCGGCAGTGTCTGCAGCATAGGCGGGCGCAGCGAGCGCCACGAGCAGGCAGCTTGCAGCCACCGTCGACATCAAATTTTTCATAGTCTTTTTTTCCCCTACAAGGTTGGACGCATCTGAAGTCTGGCGGGCTCAACACAAATTGAGCGCACGGGTGACCCCTGCGATAACGATATCCTTCACAACACCTCCCCTATCTCGGCTCAGTGACAGTTTCGTGACTTCAGGCTATCGATTTGCCGCAGGTTTCAGAAATGGGATCAGGGTGGCGGATGTGTGCCATTAATGCGTCATCAACGCTCTTCAGAATGTAGCGATCCGTTGGAGCGCGACCGACAACCCGTCGATTTGTGCCTGACCAGCGGCCCATTGTGTTTCTGGTTGGCCCAGATTAGATGGTCCAAACCTTGTCAGGGGACATTCCATTATGAAGAAATATCTCGCCATGGCCGCCGCCGTCGCCATGTTGGCCTCCGCCAACAGTGCCCACGCGGCGCGTGATTATGTCTGGGCCGCTGGTTCGTCGACCGTGTTCCCCTTCTCGACCCGCGTCGCGGAAAACTTCTCGAAGAAGACGGGCCGCAAGGCGCCCAAGGTCGAATCGCTGGGCACTGGCGGCGGCATCAAGCTGTTCTGCTCGGGTTCAGGCGAGGGCTTCCCCGACATCGCCAATGCCTCACGGCCCATGAAGCGCTCGGAATTTGACCAGTGCCAAAAGAAGGGCGTCAAGGACATCGTCCAGCTCAAGATTGGCTTTGATGGCATTGTCGTCGCCGTCGACAAGAACGGTGCTAATTACAATCTGACAACCCAAAATCTCTACCAAGGCCTTGCGGCCAACATTGTGCGCAATGGCCAGTTCGCCAAGAACCCCTACGCCAAGTGGAGCGATGTTGGCGCGGGCTTACCGGCCTCGCGCATTGTGGTCTATGGCCCGCCCCCGACCTCTGGAACCCGCGATGCCTTTATCGAGTTGGCAATCGAAGCGGGAGCCTTGAAGTTCCCAGCGGCGGCGGCCTTGAAGGCCTCGAACGAGCCGCAGTTCAAGGCCAAGGTTGATCCCCTGCGCGAAGATGGCGGCTGGATTGATGCCGGCGAGAACGACAATGCCATCATCGGGACCCTGACCAAGACCCCAGGGGCCTTGGGTGTGTTTGGCTATTCCTTCCTCGAAGAGAATGTCGACAAGGTGAAGGGCGCTTCGGTCAATGGCGTTCGTCCAACGCCCAAGACCATTACCGATGGCACCTATCCGCTGTCCCGCTCGCTCTATATCTACGTCAAGAAGTCCATGGTCGGGGTGACGCCGGGCCTGAAGGAATTTGTCGACGAGTTTGTCTCTGACGCCGCCACCGGACGCGGCGGCTATCTGCAGGGTCGCGGTTTGGTCCTGCTGCCAGCCGATCAGCATGCGGCCAACAAGGGCGCCGTTAAGGCCCTCGCCCCAATGAAGCGCCCTGCGAGCTAGATCTCTATTTTATCAACGAAAACAGAAGCCCGGTTGTGAAAACAGCCGGGCTTTTTGCTTTGATCGGTGACGGTCCCTCGGGCTGGCCTATTGCGGCGGCTGGGCCTTGCTGCGCAGGCGGGCTAGACGGCGAAGGCGCCGCCAGAAGCGGGCCTTTTCGGGAGCGGGATAGGGCTCCAGATTGCGGATGAATTCTTCGGTTGAGGCGCGCCAGCTATAGGTCAAGGCAAAGGCGCGAACAGCCTTGCGGTCGAGCTTTAGGCAGTCAAGGCAGGCCGTTTTCATGGCTTTGAGGCTCTCGTCAGCGGCGATGACGCCCGCACCAGAGCCGGGAATGATGTCAATCGGACCGGGGGCCGGAAAGCCCGCGACCGGGGTGCCGCAACCCATGGCCTCGAGAATCACCAGCCCAAAGGTGTCGGTCAGGGACGGGAAGACGAAACAGTCCGCATCAGCGAAATGGGCGGCAAGCTCATCCCCAAACTTGGCGCCGAGAAAGACGGCACCGGGATATTTGGCTTCGAGTTCCTCGCGCTGAGGGCCGTCACCGACAATGACCTTGGTGCCGGGAAGGTCCAGCTCCAAGAAGGTTTCGATGTTCTTTTCCACGGCGATACGGCCGACATTGAGCCAGATCGGACGGGGCAGGTCGCCGTAAACGCCCTCGCGGCCATCCATGCCGATCGGGCGAAACAGGTCGGTGTCTACGCCTCTGGTCCAGGGCGAGATATTGTGAAAGCCCCGCGCCAGAAGCTCGTCGCGAAAGGTCGGCGTGGCCACCATCAGGCGCCCAGACGGCTCATGGAACCAGCGCATATAGGCATAGCCTGCGGCCAGAGGCAGAGGCAGGCGGGCGGAGACATATTCTGGGAATTTGGTGTGGTAGCTGGTGGTGAAGGGCAGCTTCCATTCGATACATACCCGCCGCGCGGCCAGCCCGATGGGGCCTTCCGTGGCAATATGGATCGCCTCGGGCTCAAAGGACTTGAACCGGTCTTGGATAGGCTCATAGGTCCCGACGGCCAGCTTGATTTCGGGATAGGTCGGCAGAGGGAAGGTCTTGAACTGGTCCGGCGAGATCACATCGACCTGATGGCCCATGGCGCGGCATTCGGCGATGGTGCGCGTCAGCGTCCGCACGACCCCGTTGACCTGAGGCTCCCAAGCATCGGTGGCCAGCAAGATTCGCATCAGGCCGTGGCTCGCCCGCCGAGGGCCGGACGCGGGGTCCGATCCGTCTTGCGCTCAATCATCGACCATGACCGCATCTTGGCCCACTCCAACAGTTCCAGCCGACCGTCCATATGCTCGACGAGGGCGGTGCAGCTCTCCACCCAATCGCCATCATTAATATAGGTGATGCCGTCAATATCACGCATCTCGGCCTTGTGAATATGACCGCAGATCACCCCGTCAACGCCGCGACGCCGTGCCTCATCGGCAACGGCACCTTCGAAGTTCTCAATGAATTGCAAGGCGTTCTTCACTTTGCCCTTCAGGAAGGCCGACAGGCTCCAATAGCCAAAGCCCATCTTTCGTCGCGCATGATTGAACAGTGTGTTCAGCATAAGGATGGTTCTATAGGACCAATCGCCGAGGAAGGCGAGCCACTTGGCATGCTGAACCACGCCGTCGAACTCATCGCCATGGGTGACCAAAAAGGTCCGCCCGTCGAGCGTCGTATGGATGGCGTCGCGGGCAATGACCACACCGCCGAAATGGACGCCGCAATAGTCTCGCGCGACCTCATCATGATTGCCGGGGACATAGATCACGGCCGTACCCTTGCGGGCCATGCGCAGGACCTTTTGCACCACGTCATTGTGGGATTGCGGCCAGTGCCAGCCGCCCTTAAGCTTCCATCCGTCTATGATGTCACCGATCAGATAGAGCTGTTCGCATTCCATGCTGCGGATGAAGTCCAGCAACAGCTCGGCCTGACAGCCCCGCGTGCCCAAATGAACATCTGAAATAAAGACGGATCGAAAACTATGGGTCGGGACGTCTGACGTCATGAGGCGGTCCGTTGTGCAGGTCTGCTTAGCCTATGGGCAGTTGAGACCTGCCTAAGCTGATTGCATGTCTGTTTTGTGAAATAGCAGTCTTGGTCTCTTGAGCCCTCTGGTGAGGTTGGATCAGGCGTGTATGACCCCTATCTAACAGGGGGCAGCAGCGCCTTGTGACAGCAGGTGGATCAGACATTGAAACGGCAGATGGGTGAGAGCGCAGAGATCAGCAGTTCGGCTAAGGACACGCCCAAGTCCTTGCGGACGCGCGCGCGCATTCTTGACGGTGCCATGACCCTGTTTGCCGAGATCGGCTATCACGCGGCCAACAATGCCAAGATCGCTGAGGCGGCAGACCTGACGCGCGGCGCTATGCTCTATCATTTTGTCTCGCGCGAAGATCTGGTCGAGGCTGCCATCGGCCATATCCAGACCCGGCGCAACGCCCTGTTTGAGGCGGCGGCCCAAGATATTGCGCCCGGTGAAGATGTCAGCGAGCACGCTATCGAGTCCTACTGGCAGCTGCTCCACACTGTGCCCTATATCGCCTTTGCCGAGTTGGAGGCTGTGGCCCGCACGGACGCAACGGTTCGCGCCTGTTTGGCAACCGCCCAAGAGGCCTTTGACCGCGCTCAGATTGGTGGCCAGTCGACGGCGATGGTCAGTGCAGGCGCGGGCCCGAGGTTCCAAACAACCCGCGATCTGGCCCGGTTTATGCTAGAGGGTCTGGCGCGCGGGGGCGTGACCTATGATCAGGAGGCGCGCACTGAGCGGTTGCTGACAGTGATCAAACGCGCCACCCACATGCTGAACCGCAAGGGCTCTGTGCAGGATCTTTGGCCCGATTGACGCCTGCGCACGAACAGGGCTCGAAAGCCTTGGTGTGATCTCGTAACCTCTGGAAAATCATCCAAGGAGGATATCGCCATGTCTGTTGATCCATCCGGTGCCATCGACCCGACCCGCGAGCAGTTTAACCAGTTCAAGGCCCTGCCCAGGGACCAGCCGGTTCACATGCTCAATCTGGTTCGCCTGCGCGATGTAGCGCTCTATCCTGAGGGCCATTCGCTGCATGGCAAGGGGCATTCTGGCCTAGAGGCCTACCGCGCCTATGGCCGCGAGAGTGCCGAAGTCTTCAAGCGCGTTGGCGGCAATCAAATCTGGGCCGGTAAGCCGCAGGTCGTGCTGACGGGGCCGGTTGAGGAACATTGGGACCTCGCCTTTATCGCCTACTATCCGACGGCGGGGGCCTTCCTAGAGATGGTCACCGATCCTCATTACCGCGTCGTTGTCGCCCATCGTACCGCCGGTGTGCTTGATTCGCGTCTGATCCGTATGGAACCGATCGAACCGGGCGAAGGCTTCGGCGAATAGGTAATGATTACGAGCCCATAAGCGGCATCTGAGCGCTAGGCCCATCCCCGCACTCTCCACCGCGTTCCCCGCGAAGGCGGGGATCCAGTCTGGCCGCTTCGACGGTGTGCAGGGTTCTGGGTCCCCGCCTGCGCGGGGAACGCGGCTGTGGGTGTCTTCGCGCGTCTTCCTCGTGCGCGGGCAAGGCCCTAGACTGGCCTCATGAGTCGCGCGCCCTTCAGCTTCTATGAGTTCTTTGCCGGGGGCGGCATGGCGCGTGCGGGGCTGGGTCTGGACTGGACCTGTCGCCTCGCCAATGACCTTGACCCATCAAAGGCCGCCGCCTACCGCGCCAACTGGGGTGAGGGGGACCTGATTGAGGCCAATGTCTGGGATCTTAACCCCGACGATCTGCTCGGCACCGCCGATCTGGTCTGGGCCTCGTCGCCCTGTCAGGACCTGAGCCTTGCAGGTGCTCGGGCGGGCCTTTCGGGGCAAAGATCGTCAGCCTTCTGGGGCTTTTGGCGGCTGATTGAGGCCTTGGATGATCAGGGCCGAGCGCCTGGCGTCATCGTCATCGAAAATGTCGTCGGACTTCTGACCTCGCGCGGCGGGCAGGACTTTACCGCGATCTGTGAGGCCTTGGCGGCGCGCAACTATCTGTTCGGGGCGCTCGAGATCAATGCCGCCCATTTTGTGCCCCAGTCCCGACCTCGCCTGTTCCTGATCGCTGCGCGGTCGGAGGGGCTGACGACGCAAGACCCCGGACCTTGGCATGGTCCCAGCGCTCGGTTCGCGGCGCAGCGATTGCCCAAGGCCCTCAAGCCCCATTGGCGGTGGTGGACTCTGCCGGAACCTGACGCGCGAAATACAGCCTTAGGCGACCTGCTCGAGCCTGATGATCAGGTGATTTGGCATTCGCCGCAGCAGACCCAAAGGATCCTGGCCCTTATGGCCCCGCTCCATCGCCGCCGGCTGGATCAGGCTTTGGCGCAGGCCAGAGCCGATGGACAGCGGCAGGTAGGGGCGCTTTTTCGGCGAACCCGACAAGAGCAGGGCCGCTCGCAGCAGCGCGCTGAGGTGCGGTTTGATGGGCTGGCAGGCTGCCTCCGTACGGCGCGGGGCGGGTCCTCGCGTCAGACCGTGGTAGTGATTGACCCGGCCTTCGAAGAGGCTGCCCTGCGCACGAGGTTGATGTCACCGCGCGAAGGGGCAAGGCTGATGGGACTGGGCGATGATTATCTCCTGCCAAAGGGGGCGGCTTCGGCCCTAACTCTTGTTGGAGACGGGATTGCGGTTCCGGTCGTGGCCTTTCTCGAACGTCACCTGCTGCGTCAGATGGTGATAGCCTGCCAATCTGCGAGACAAGCGGCGCAAGCCTGATAAAGTAGCGCCATTGGGCCCCGATCCTTTTGCGAGATCACCATCATGTCTTCGTCTTCCAATAACAACGCTTTCGACGCCGCACAGTACCGCCGAGCCGGTCGTGGACGGGTTTACGACTCCATCATCGACACCATCGGTGACACCCCCTTGGTGCGTCTGCCGCGCCTGACCGCTGAGCTTAAGCCCAAGGGTGAGGTGCTGGCCAAGCTGGAATTTTTCAACCCCATCGCCAGTGTTAAGGACCGTCTTGGGGCCTCAATGATCGCGTCGCTGGAACATCAGGGTCTGATCAAGCCGGGTACGACCATTGTTGAGCCGACCTCGGGCAATACCGGCATTGCGCTGGCCTTTGTCTGCGCGGCCAAGGGCTATCCCCTGATCCTGGTCATGCCCGAAAGCATGTCCATCGAGCGCCGCAAGATGCTGGCCCTCTTGGGCGCCAAGCTCGAGCTGACCCCGGCTGAAAAGGGCATGCGCGGCGCGGTCAACCGGGCGCAGGAGCTGCTCAGCGAAATTCCCGGCTCAGTCATGCCGCAACAGTTTGAAAATGAAGCCAATCCCCTGATCCACCGGGTCTCGACGGCTGAAGAAATCTGGAACGATACGGCAGGGTCCGTCGATGCAGTGGTCTCCGGCGTCGGCACGGGCGGCACCATTAGCGGCATCGGCCAAGTTCTGCGCGCCCGCAAGCCCGGTCTGAAGATGATTGCCGTCGAGCCTGAGGCCTCACCGATCCTGTCGGGTGGTCAGCCTGGACCGCACAAGATCCAAGGCATCGGGGCAGGCTTCGTGCCCGGTATTCTCGACCGCGGCGTCATTGATGAGGTGATCCAGGTCTCGAATGACGACGCTTTTGACATGGCCCGCAAGGCCGCGCGCGTCGAAGGTCTTCCGGTCGGCATCTCGTCGGGCGCCGCCCTCGCCGCCGCCTTCCGCGCCGCCAGCCGCGATGACTATGCTGGTAAGGTGATCGTTGCGATCATCCCAAGCTTTGCGGAACGTTATCTGTCGACGGCCCTGTTCGACGGCCTATAGGGTCAAAGCGGGCCTGATATCGGCGTCTTGTCGGCATCAGGCTCGGCTATGGCGTCCGATGGCGGCATAGAGCGCGGAGGGCAGGATGGGCTTGGCGACGTGGTCGTTCATCCCGGCCGCTAAGCAATCATCAACATCTTGCGGCTCTTCGGCTGCAGACAGGGCAATGATCGGCACGGTCGCATGGGCACCCCCCATGGCGCGGATGGCGCGGGTCGAGGCGTGGCCATCCATGCCCGGCATGCGAATATCCATCAAGATCAGGTCAAAATGCTTGCGCTGGGCGGCATAGATCGCGCTCTGGCCATTTTCGACCGCCTCGATCTCGCAGTCCAAGGGCTTAAGGATGGTCTTGATCAGCTCTTGGCTAAAGGCATTGTCTTCGGCCAGAAGGATGCTCATGCGCTGGATGGGCACCGCTTCGGGCAAGACCGTCGCCAAGGGCTCCGAAGCATCGAGCGGCAGGTCCAGCTCAAACCAGAACTGCGCGCCGCCACCGGCGATATTTTCAGCCCCGATGGTGCCGCCCATCAACTCGACCAACTGACGGCTGATCGACAGGCCAAGGCCCGCACCGCCTGTCTTGGCCGGGACCGGCGCGTCGGCGGCTGTGACGCGATCAAACAGGCGCGGCAGGAGGACCGGATCAAGGCCCGTGCCCGTATCGGTAACGCTGATCCGAATTTTCGCCCGGTCCTGCTCAGTTTTGAGCACCAGCTTCAGCGCGATTTCGCCGCCAGATGAGTGTTTGGTGGCATTGCTGACCAGATTGAACAGGATCTGACTGATCCGCCCGGGATCGCCGACGGTCAGGGGGATCGTCTCGGGCAGGTCCACGCCGAGAGCGAGTCCCTTGGCGCGCGCCTCTGGGGTCATGACCTCAATCACG
>Ga0209499_1002284_pt1 | contig 12360 bp, 9 predicted proteins | sample C_130208_EF_Meta_FD_187306 | JGI IMG/M metagenome (GOLD analysis project Ga0209499, IMG submission 187306) | Freshwater microbial communities from Lake Croche, Canada to study carbon cycling - C_130208_EF_MetaG (SPAdes) (version 2) | ecosystem: Environmental > Aquatic > Freshwater > Lake | place...
TTTGCGGTTCTTGCACTTTTTAGAAAAAAGTGGACAAAAAGATTTATTTGCGGTTCTTGCACTTTTTAGAAAAAAGTGGACAAAAAGATTTATTTGCGGTCCTTGCACTTTTTAGAAAAAAGTGGACAAAAAGATTTATTTGCGGTCCTTGCGACTTGCCTTGCGGTCCTTGCGATTCTTACGATTCTTGCGGCTCTTGCGTCCACCAACCGATGTTAACTGAGGCGTATTCTTCTTACCAAAAAGCCTCTCGAAGAAGCTGGGCTTAGCCGGAGCAGTCACAGGTGCAGCCATAGACGTAGTCACAGGTGCAGCTACAGGTGCAGCATTTCTAACATTTGTAGCGGCGTTCATCTAATCTTGCGTATAAAATTAACGCACGTTAAAATTTGATTTACTAAGCATAAATTAAGTGTATATCCATGGCAACCACTTTTGAAGATGTTAAGGCAGTTTCAGCACGAAAGATTCAGTTCACTCTCGCAAACACATCCTACATGTTTGCAAATACTCTTCGTCGTGCCGCAATCTCTCTTGTCCCTGGAGTTGCATTCCGGTCCGACCCCCCTGGAGTAGCCGTTGACGATTCACATATCAATGTTATCAGAAACGACAGCAATACCCAACCGAATGAGCTTCTTGCCCATCGTATTAGTCTAATTCCTATTCATGGCATTGACCCTGCGAAGTTCAATGAGGGCGACTTTGTCTTCAAGATTGACCTGGAGAATGGGTCCGCTAATCCCAGAGATGTAACTGCGTCTGACATCAAGGTTTATCAGAAGCGCGTAGCGGCTGACTTATCTGAGAGCCTCATTGAGATTCCTTCCAAGGACTTCTTTGTGCCCAATCCTATTACGAATGATACATGCCTTATTACGACTATGCCTGGCAAGCGCTCATCTATTACTCCTACTCTACATGTTCAGATGAAGGCGAGTGTAGGAATTGGTAAGGAGCATGCCCGTTTTATCCCCACATGCCAGGTATCCTATGGCTACACTCTCGATACGAATACTGAGAGACGCAAGGCATACTTTGAGAAATGGCTTGTTGCTCACAAGAATGTAGAGCCTGCGAGCCTTGAGCAGGATGAGGCGCGTTTCAAGATTCTTGATGCTGAGTTCAAGACAATGCAGATTCAGCGCATTTACAAGCTTGATGAGAAAGGTGAGCCTAACAGTTTTGATTTCCAGGTTGAGTCGATTGGTGCAATGGCGCCTCGTGCGATTATTGAGCGTGCCCTTCTAGGGCTCATTAAAATTTGCGACCTCTACACCAGTCTAGATGCGGGTGACCTACCTGCTAGCATCAGCGTCACTCCATCGGATGCTCAGCTACCCGGCTTTGATTTCCTAATCCAGGGAGAGGACCACACGTTTGGCAATATGATTCAGTCATGGCTTGTTGATAATCATGTCGAGGGAGATGCGATGCCACGCATTTCATTCGCAGGATACAAGATTCCCCACCCTCTCAAGGATGAGATGCTTCTTCGTATTGGTGTGGATGATGGTAATGAGGTTACTGCGAGGACCGCTCTAGCGGTTGCAGCCAGAGGTTGCAGGGCTGTATTTCAGGAGTGGCTGCGCATCTGGACGGGTGGTTCACCTAGCAGTGGCCCTGGTGCCGCCGCGCCTGCCACAAGTGCATCTATGAAGAGAACATTGAAGGCTCCCAGGGCAAAAGTAACGGTTCAGTAAAAAATACAGGAGCTCATTAGATGAAGGGGTATCATTTGTTTTTTATATTTCTAAGAGCGATGATTATTCTGCAAGTTATATTAATTTATTTTAAGAAACAAACTAAGAGCTCAGATATATATATAATTCTGGAGGCAATTTCCAGAATTTCTGTTGGATTATTTTTATATTTGTTTTTCCTTTTGCACCCACTCCCAGATTTAGAATATGGTGATGTCTTAATTCTCCAATTTGCAGGAATTTTATTAATGGTAGATATCAATTTCAAGGAATTATATGGTGCAATTCTAAATCTAAACCCCATAAACAGAACGTAACATTACAAGATAATTTGACCATTTTTGCCACGGCATAAGAGTTATACCAGAAAGGCGAATGGCTCGTTCAATAAAGGGTTTCATTGCCCGAAAAGTCTCGACAATATTCACATTCCCATACGTTTGTTGAAGCAGTGCTTTATCAAACGATGGCTTTCCGGTTCTTTGATTTACATTCTCGTGAAAATTATAGACCCACGTTGTTAACCAGTCGTGCATTTCATTAAATGGAATTTCTTTTATGGCCGTAATTGGATTTTTCAGAATCCATTCTTGGGCATGATCGCGGCAATTAGGACATGGTATCATTTTGGGCATAATTTCAATTAAAAGAATCCACTGGCGTTTCTCATCTTCTCGGAAAGATGGAGCGGCAACCTTTCCTCCTCTTTCTGCTAAAGCATGCATAATTTTCCAGAGTGATGGCCCCCAGTTATCTGTTATAGGATAATCTGGTAAATCTTGTTTGCAAGCACATGGCATCTATTTCTTCCTCTTTACTAATTAAAAAAATATGAACGCATTGTAAAAAATGAAAATTTGAAGTTGGCTACTTATGCCAATGGTAATATTCAATTATGAAATTAAGATACATCTATTTCGCAATAATGACCAATCTGACTATGGGGTACCAGTATCTAATGTCTGGTATCCTGCTTTAGCAAATATTTATGGTCATCCTACGAAGAATTTTGATGGATATATTACAAGTGTTAAAAAGGATGATCTTGTCTTAACAATTCGTTGCTATTTAATTGAGGGACCTGAAGAGGAATTTAAGCTGGCTGAATTAAAAAAGAGAAACATTCGTTGGGCGGATTACAGAGCAATTTGTATTATGGATGCAATTAATATTCATTCAAGGGCCTTGGGATATGTAATTGATAGAACTGAGATAAAGCTACTAGTTTCTGACTAGGGAGGCCTTGTGACCACGTAACTTTGTTTTCAACCAACCAATAATATTCCACTTTTCTTTTTTGGCAATAGATTCTTGAATATATTTGTCTATTTTTTCTAAGGGATTTGAATCAATGTAGAATGTATCAACATATCCCTTACTAATGTAGGCATGGAATGCAGGAAGTTTTTCAATCATATTGCGATCATCTGAGAATTTGCTTGAATCGTATTCACGAGAAATGAAGGTCGCGCCAATGCTATTTGCATACGAGCGAATTTCATGTATTCTGTGGTCAGTGTGAGATATGCTATCTACAACACAGCAAATACGAACATCATATATTTGCTTTTTTGGCTTAGTCCATTCCTTTATAGGATTCTCATACATGTATTGAGGTTATCATAACATCAGTAATTGTATGATTCAATTTTTTACACTGAATATTTCCTTTAGTTTAAAAGATATTCGCAAACAGCCTTGTCATTATTATCCTTCATACACTGTTCATATTCATAGTTCTTACTAGAGGGAAGCGATGTATTTGCTACATTTGCATGCCCCAGTATAGAGCCAACTATTCTATGCCCAATTGAACTTCCTACACCAAGAGCAACTCCTTCCTTGATTGTCTGTAAAAAAGAGGGTTTCTGAGCTACTATAACGGCCGGTAGATTTTTCTTATAGTCAATGGCTGACGGGGCGGTTATTATCTTTTTTTGAGATAAGGATGTACTTGATGATCTACGTGGCATTCTATTCTAGATATATATATTTTACCTTAGATAACTTTAGAAAAGTATTTAATCCACCTCCTCAATCTTAGGCCCAGTGGTAAACTCCTCTGCACTTGTGGCATCACCAGAGGCTGAGTCAGAGCCCGTAGCATAAAGCTTCATAAAGAACGGCTGGAAGTCAGTCTCCGAAGCCTTCTTCTGCTCATCATACTCCTCCTTAGTCCCAGACTGGTTCGCATCTAGCCAATCCAGGTATACCTTGGTCTTCTCAAGATACATGTCACACTCAGTCGCACCCACCTTCTCACGAGTCTTCTCATCATTGAGAGAATTGCGCACATTGTATACGTAGGACTCAAGGCCATTCTTAGCCTCGACCTTCTCCATATGAACCTTGTCCTCCGCCTCAAAGGATGCAGCCTCACTTACCATGCGCTCAATATCATCCTTGCTCAGACGACCCTTATCGTTCGTAATCGTAATCTTCTGAGACTTACCCGTAGACTTCTCAGCCGCAGAGACATTCAGAATACCATTGGCATCTACATCAAAGCTCACCTCAATCTGGGGGGCTCCACGGGGCATCGAGGGAATTCCATCTAGCTGGAACTTACCTAGGGAGCTATTATCCTTCGTGAGAGCACGCTCACCCTCGTATACCTGAATGAGAACACCAGGCTGGTTGTCCGCATAGGTGGAGAAGGTCTGCGTCTTCTTCGTAGGAATCGTGGTGTTGCGCGTGATAATCTTCGTCATCACACCACCAGCCGTCTCCAGGCCAACGGATAGAGGAATTACATCCATCAGTAGGATATCTGATGTAGAATCCTGCGTTCCCTTAGGGGCCGTGAGAATGTGAGCCTGCACAGCCGCACCGAAGGCCACGGCCTCATCAGGGTTTACACTATCATTGAGCTTCTTGCCACCAAAATAGCCCGATAGCATCTCACGAATCTTGGGAATGCGAGAAGAGCCACCAACCATGACGATCTCGTGAATCTGCTCCTTAGACATCTTGGCATCCTTGAGTAGTCCATCGAGAGGACCAATGCAGCGCTTGAAAAAAGGCTCGCACATACTCTCGAACTTTGCGCGAGTCAGAGTGGCTGAGAAATCATTGCCCTCGGCCAGGCTGTCTACCTCAATCTGAGCCTGCGTGGCTGATGAGAGAGAGCGCTTGGCGCGCTCGCAAGACGTGCGGAGTCTGCGGAGCGCCTTGGAATTGCTTGATAGATCGAGTTTATACTTCTTCTTGAACTCCTGGACACACCAGTCCACTAGAGTATTATCAAAATCTTCTCCTCCCAGATGAGTGTCGCCAGCCGTAGCCTTGACCTCAAATACGCCATCGTCGAGCGTGAGCACCGACAGGTCATGAGTGCCACCTCCGCAATCGAAGATGAGCACATTCTTCTCACCATTGGTCTTCTTCTCAAGCCCATAAGCCAGGGCAGCCGCAGTAGGCTCATTGATGATACGAAGCACATTGAGTCCTGCAATGAGACCAGCATCCTTCGTTGCCTGACGCTGAGAGTCATTGAAATACGCGGGAACCGTGATTACCGCATCGGTCACCTTGGTTCCTAGATATGACTCAGCGGTCGCCTTCATCTTCTGGAGAACCATGGCTGAAATCTCCTCGGGTGAGAAGGTCTTCGTCTCGCCATTGAAGTTCACCTCGATGAGAGGCTTGTCGGCAGTCCCAGGCTTTACCGTGAAGGGCCAGTGTGACATATCGGACTTGACAGAGGCATCGCCAAACTTGCGACCAATGAGACGTTTAGCATCAAATACAGTATTCTGAGGATTTGCAGCTGCCTGGGACTTTGCAGCGTCGCCAATTAGGCGCTCGTCTGAAGTGAAGGCGACATAGGATGGCGTCGTGCGATTACCCTGGTCATTTGCGATAATCTCTACACGGTCATTCTGCCATACTCCGACGCATGAATACGTTGTTCCAAGGTCAATTCCAACAGCCGAAGGCATTTCTATGATGATTAAGATGCGAGGACTTTTTAAGTCTAGTAATAAAAAGTGAATTTTCTATGGTTCAGTAGTTCAATGAGCAATCCCAATAGAAATACTTCGGGGCGTGGCGTCCTTATTAACCACTTGCCTCCTGTTAACCATGCTCACCATGGCTGTAATCATAGCCAAAATAGCTGCCATTGTCACCGTGCTAAACAACCGTTGCAAAATATAAAATCAACTCAATTAATATTATCATCCCCGTCTATTATTAATTATATAATGACATCTAATGGTGGAGGAGACACGGGAACAACTGGACCTACCGGGCCATCATCAGGTCAGTCTGGTTCAGGTGGGGCTGCAGGAGCTCCAGGGGCCGCAGGAGCTACAGGGGCTGCAGGAGCTGCAGGAGCCCCAGGGGCCGCAGGAGCCCCAGGTGCAGAAGGTGCAACCGGTCAACAAGGGTCAACTGGTGCCACAGGTGCAACTGGCCTAGGTGCAACTGGTGCCACAGGTGCATTAGGACCCACAGGTACATTAGGACCCACAGGCTTAGAAGGTGCAACTGGTCCTTCAGGACAAACTGGCACAAGAGGTCCAACTGGCTTCTCAGGTGAAACTGGATATACTGGATTTTCAGGCTCAACGGGTTATTCAGGTCAAACTGGCTACACTGGTTCTACAGGTTTAGCGGGTGTTACAGGGCAAACAGGTGCAAGTGGAACAGTAGGGAAACAAGGGGACGCGGGAATTTCTAGTGGCCTTATTCTATTCTTAGATTCTTCAGGAGGCTCTTCTCCTAATTTAAATGGAACCTTACAAACTGCTCAGGAATATATTCAAAATCCTACGGTTTCATCTCTTATTTCTGGTATTCAAGCGGATAATACAAGTCAGACAGATGGATTTTTAATGGGTTCCTTTCTAAGCAGCCCTGGATCTTCTACAAGTACACAAGTATTAGGCGGCTTGTGGCAAGTGAATATCTTTACAATTGCCTCAGAAGATACGGTAGTATCTTACTATGCTAAAATTCTTGTTACAGATTCTTCAGGTAATTTACAATCAAATGGATTTACAGTATCTAATACGGGAGCTACTACAAATATTCTTGGAGCAGGAAGCCCTATAACTGCAATTCAAGTATTTTCTACTGCGAATATTATCCCTTATAATTTATATATACCAGACGGTGTTCTTAGTTCAATAGGCAATAGGTTTTTAGTTCAGATTTATGCAGTTTTCAATTCATCAACTGCAACACTTCCCTCAAATATGTCTTTGACTATGAAATTTCGTGGAGGTATTGTCAGCTATTTACGAACAACTTTGGCTGCTAGTCCTGCTATTGGGCCAACTGGTAGTATTGGACCAACTGGTCGTTCAGGACAAACTGGTGCCTCAGGCACAACTGGATATACTGGATCTTCAGGGCAAACTGGTCCAAGAGGAGAAACTGGCCCCTCAGGTACTACAGGATTTACAGGATTTACAGGATTTACAGGATTTACAGGAACTGTTGGACCTTATACTGGATTTGCTAAAGCGTATAACTATAGTACAACAATAACCGCAGGTGATCCTGGTTCTGGAAATCTGCGTCTATCTCGGGCATGGAATGACCAAACCGCTGGAACAGTATATATTTATGTTGACGTAAATGATGCCGATGGTCGCGAATCATCTGGATGGTTTAATTCAATGCTAACATATGGCTCAGCAGGTTATTACGGTACAATTAATCTGCAGGCAAGGTCCGATGCAAGTCGTCGTTGGTTAGGTCAAGTAATAGATGTTACTAATTCTACAGGCTATTATACACTTACTGTTAGATATAGTGATTATGATAATGTTGCCTATAATGGTGAACAACTTATTATGACATTTAGTGGGGCTGGTCGCCTGGGTGCAACTGGTGCTAAAGCAGATACAGGCGCTACAGGTGCTACAGGTCAAACAGGTGCTACAGGTATTCAAGGTGCAACTGGTGCTAAAGCAGATACAGGCGCTACAGGTGCTACAGGTCAAACAGGTGTAACAGGTATTCAAGGTTCTACAGGTGTCACAGGTGTAACAGGTATTCAAGGTTCTACAGGTGCCTCTGGCACAACAGGGCCAGCTCTATTTACATTAACAACTGCTGCATCTGAATTAACAATAACATCACCAAACAGTATTAAGAAAACAGGTGCAAATGGTAGTGCAGCATCTAGAGCTAATACAATAGAATCATACCCATTTAATAGTGCATTTTTAACATTTAGATTAAAACTTCATAGTTCAAGTGATTATGCAGTAGCATTGTCTAGAGATGGCACCTCATATACATATGGTTTTAGTTTTCAAAGTAATATTACATATATAACATATAATACAACTGGTTTTACAGATAGTGGAACATCATATGCAGCAAATGATATTTTTACAGTTGTAGCACAATCTACTGGTGCATTCTGGTATAAAAATGGTGTGTTACTTAGTAGCAATTCTCTTGTTTCAGGTACAAGTGCATTAAAGGGTCTAATTAATCTTTATACCCAAAATGATACAATTGATTTAATAGCATTTGGTTATACTCTACAGGGCGTTACAGGTGCTACAGGTGTAACCGGCTTTACTGGAACACAGGGTAATCAGGGTGCACAAGGGGCAACTGGCCAACAAGGGGCACAAGGGACACAAGGGGCACAAGGGACACAAGGGACACAAGGGGCACAAGGGTCAACTGGCTCTACTGGTCAACAAGGGGCACAAGGGGCACAAGGGGCACAAGGAACAACAGGGGCACAAGGGGCAACTGGTCAACAAGGGGCACAAGGAACAACAGGGACACAAGGAACAACAGGGACACAAGGGGCAACTGGTGCACCATCTACTGTTACAGGTCCACCAGGTTTTGCCACTACCCTGACACCATCTTCCGTAGGAGTTATTCCAATTATGACAGGATATACAACAAGTGGATTCACAATTTCAGCAAGCTCTGAATTCAGTGCAAGTTATGCAGCCTGGTGCGCATGTGATTCTAGCTCTAGCTCAGAATGGGCTCAAGTAGGAACCGCACCCGTCACTTGGCAAGTTCAATGTCCAACTCCAATCGCTATATGGCAAATTCAGATATCAAAACGTTACTCCGCTGGTGAATATTATTCAACCTTTTACTTTGAAGGAAGCTCTAATGGAGGAACATCTTGGACAACACTCATTTATTCTAATGGTGCCCTGAATGCCGTTGGCAATCCTCCATCCGTTCTAACTCTTCAAGTGAATGATCCCACTTATACACCTTATTCTCTTTATCGTATTCGTGCAACTGCGGCAGCCGCAGGAACATCCAATGCTGGATTTGCCATCTTTCAAATGTATGCTTACACTCAGGCAAATACAACGGCCACTGGGGCAACTGGCCCAGGTGTTCTAGCTTCTTATATGCGCGGCTCACGCTCTGCTGCCCAGACAACAAGCTTGACATCAGGAAGTCCAATTGTTTTCACACAGTCCGATGTTTCTTTCGGCTCAGATATTTCCTTGAATACTGGAACAGGTGCAATTACTTTGGCAGCTGGGCGTACATATCGCTTATTGGCATGTGTGCCAACTTGGGCAAATTCGGCGGGAGCTGTTCGTCCAAGCTTCGGCTGGTATAATTCAACAAGTGCCGCATATTTTGGAAGTATACAGGCGGCATATGCTCCTTCTGATGCAGCTGGTTTTTCAGCGGGGGGTGGAATAGCAGAAGCCATAATTACTACTACCGTTTCTACGGTTGTCTATTTTTACATTATATCAACTACTGGAACCTTGGGGCAGCTAGGTGGTAATATAGATTTTACTCTAGCTGGTTCTTATCCCTGGTTTGATATTGAAGTTATTGGGGGAAATGCCCCAGTCACACTTGGAGTAACGGGTGCAACAGGCACATCTGCTACTGCCTCCACGTGGTCACAGTATGCCGCAACTCAAGCAGTAAGCATGGGTGGCTATAGTCTCACAAATGTTAATGGTATAACAACTTCTTATACAGGCTCTGTGAATTTAGCCCTAGCTGGAACAAATACACGCGGTGGTTCAAGCTATTTTGACTTTCTATCTGCCACGAATACCACTGTAGGAGCTACTGCACCAGCAAAAACATTTCGTATAATTTCAGATGGTCAATTACAAATTGTTAATAACGCATATACAACTGTAATCTTTAATCTAACTGATGCAGGTAATATGACTATTCCTGGAAACCTAACTCTTAATAATGGCCTTAACTATAATAGTTATAGTGGATTCGCTAGTCCAAGCTCTGGCACAGTTACCTTAACAGCTTCTCAAAATGGATATTTTATACAACAAGCAGCAAATATCATTCTCCCACTAGGTTCTAGCTTACAAATTGGGGCTAAGTATACATTTGCAAATCACGGTGGCTCAACATACACTATTACTGTAAATAATACTAGCACTGAATTTATATATAATGGTGGAAACCTCTCAACAAGCACACGTAGTATGACTATACAACCAGGGGAAACACTTATTCTTATGAGCCGTGGGGGAAGTGAGTGGAATCTAGTGGGTGGCTCTGCTGGAATGAGATATCAGGCAACCCCACCTATCCTAAAATCTTCTATTATAAATCAGGCACCAACCACAACTGTATCTATGAATACAATAAAAGCCTATATGGCTTCTAATGGAACTATGTGGTTAGGTTCAAATACTGGCTCTGCCATTAATCTCTATGGTCAGGCTACTATTACTTATTTTGGAGCTTCGCCATCTGCCTCAACCATTTCCTTGGCATCTCTGAATTCTTTGACAGCGGCAGTAGCTGCTCCAAGCGCAGGACGTATAGGTGATAGTATGGTAGCTATAGTTTCTGATACAACCAATGCATGTATGTATAGAATTACAAGTCAACAATATACTACATCACAATCTGGAAATTATAATCTAGTAATTGAGCAGTTAGCATAATACTATATAAACCATTTATTCTTAGTAAGCTTCAGATTTCTGAAATTACTGAGAAAATCTTCCTAGGATACTATGGAGATCTTGCGAATGGACGAATTTATCTGCAACTGCAATAGATGCACCTATAACTTCAGTATTAAGGCCGGTAAAATTATTACCGTAGACTGCTTAATTTAAGCATTCTAAAGTGGCTTGCTCCGCTGAACCAAATGAGGAAGTTAAAGAATTAATATATCATTCTCGCAAAGCGAAAATATTATTAGGAGTTATTAACTTTAGCACTTGGCGGTATGTAAATCTGCGTAATTTAATTGTTGGATATTTTTACATATACAAATTATCATCTACGGTGATAGGCTTCATAGTAAAGAGTCGACGACAAATATTAATGAATGGTCTAAATCATTCGCTAATATTCAATGGACAAAAATAAAATTTACTAATAGATTGCATATGAGTGATGATGATTGTGAATGTGATAATCAAATAAATTATTATAGACAGGATCCAACTGCTCAACTTCCAACCCGTGGTCAGTTTACCCAACCCCGTGTTCAAATAAGATTAACACCACCCCCAGTTTCTAATAATTATCTTTTCACTCCCGCTATGCAAGTGCCATATGGTATTGCAGGAGCAACTGGTTCCACAGGTTCTACTGGTTTCACTGGATTTACTGGATTTACGGGGGATATTGGTTTCACAGGGTATACGGGTGCTCAAGGTATTCCAGGATCTTCCAGAGAAACTGGTGCAACAGGTCATACAGGATTTACTGGGGCAACAGGTCCTCAAGGTATTCCAGGATCTTCCAAAGATACTGGTGCTCAAGGTAATACAGGATTTACTGGGGCAACAGGTAAAACAGGCGCTCAAGGTGCAACTGGGGCAACAGGTGTCCAAGGTGCTCAAGGAGCAACAGGTGCGCAAGGAGCAACAGGTGCGCAAGGGTTCCAAGGCGCAACAGGCGCGCAAGGCGCCCAAGCTGCAACAGGAGCGCAAGGTGCTCAAGGCGCAACGGGCGCGCAAGGTGCTCAAGGAGCAACAGGAGCTCAAGGTGCTCAAGGAGAGCAAGGCTCAACGGGTGCTCAAGGTGCGCAAGGCGCAACAGGTGCGCAAGGTGCGACAGGATTTACTGGCGTAACAGGTCGAACAGGTTCAACGGGTTCTCAAGGAGCGCAAGGAGCAACGGGAGCAACCGGTGCTCAAGGCATCCAAGGTGCTCAAGGAGCAACTGGTGCCCAAGGAGCCCAAGGTGCAACGGGTGTCCAAGGCGCTCAAGGTGCAACGGGTGCCCAAGGAGCTCAAGGCGCACAAGGAGCAACTGGTGCCCAAGGAGCTCAAGGTGCAACGGGTGCCCAAGGAGCCCAAGGTGCAACGGGTGCTCAAGGCGCCCAAGGCGCACAAGGTTCAACGGGTGCCCAAGGTGCAACGGGTGCCCAAGGAGCTCAAGGCGCCCAAGGAGCACAAGGTTCAACGGGTGCCCAAGGCGCTCAAGGTGCAACAGGATTTACTGGGGTAACAGGCGCACAAGGTGCACAAGGTTCAACGGGTGCCCAAGGCGCAGATGGAAAAACAGGTTATACAGGTGCTGGAGCTACTGGTTCAACAGGTCCAGCAGCCCCTTCCCCTTTTTCGTTTTATATTTTCGATGTCGGTTACTTATCAGATTTTGTGTTTGATTCATCAAATACATTAACCTGTGTGATGGATGCGGACCGTGATGAAACTTATATAGGAATAAAAGAACGATATCCTTCTTT
>Ga0209499_1002294_pt1 | contig 12323 bp, 7 predicted proteins | sample C_130208_EF_Meta_FD_187306 | JGI IMG/M metagenome (GOLD analysis project Ga0209499, IMG submission 187306) | Freshwater microbial communities from Lake Croche, Canada to study carbon cycling - C_130208_EF_MetaG (SPAdes) (version 2) | ecosystem: Environmental > Aquatic > Freshwater > Lake | place...
ACGAGCACGGGGTTGGGGGTGCGGCTGGTGTCGAGGGCGAACATGCCACCGAAGCCACCGATGCCACCGAGGACCTCAGGACGAGAAGTGGAGGCGACAACATCCTTGATGGCCTCGACAGCGGCGTCGCCTGCGGCGATGTCTACGCCGGCGGCGGCATAGGTAGCACTCGACTGTTCGGCCATGGTCAGACTCCCGGAAGGGCCGGCTGGAGGTCGATCGGCGCCCCGGCGCGAGCGTCGGCCGATGACTCTGACGCACTGGTGCGCAGGGTGACCGGCAATGGGGTCGGGTACTCACCAGAGAGGCAGGCATCACAGAAGCCATCGGCTACGCCGATGGCGGAACGCAGGTTCTCGAGGCTGATGTAGGCGAGGGAATCGCATCCGATGTACTCCACGATCTCGTCGAGCTCGTGGGTAGCGGCGAGCAACTCGCCACGGGTCGGGGTGTCGATGCCATAGAAGCAGGGCCACTTGAATGGCGGCGACGAGATCCGCAGGTGGACTTCGGCGGCGCCGGCCTCGCGCAACATCCGCACCAGTGCCCGGGTGGTAGTCCCGCGCACGATCGAGTCGTCGACCACCACGAGGCGCTTGCCGGCGATGTTCTCGCGCAGTGGGTTGAGCTTGCGGCGCACACCCTTGTCGCGGTTCGACTGGTTGGGGTCGATGAAGGTTCGACCGATGTAGCGGTTCTTCACCAAGCCCTGGCCATAGGGGGTCCCTGACGCCAGGGCGAATCCCTCGGCCGCCGGGATGCCCGAGTCGGGCACGCCCATGACCATGTCGGCCTCGACCGGGGACTGCTCGGCGAGGAGCTGACCCATCCGGCGGCGGGCCCCGTGGACCTCGCGACCGCGCAGGAAGCTGTCAGGCCGGGCGAAGTAGACGAACTCGAAGATGCACAGGTGCTCGGCGGTCGAACCCTGATCCACGTAGAACTCTGACGTCACCCCTTCGGGGCCGATCGTCACGAGTTCGCCGGGCTCGATCTCCCGCACGAAGTGGGCACCGATGACATCGAGTGCCGGGGACTCCGACGCCAACACCCAACCCTCAGGTGCGTCGTCGGACCCGAAGCGACCCAGGCAGAGTGGTCGGAAGCCATGAGGGTCGCGCACCCCATAGATGTGGGTGGCATCAAGGATGGTCAGCGAAAATGCGCCCTCCACCCGCGGCAGCGCCTCGCGCAGCGCTGACTGCAGTGCGTCGACGCCTCCGGCCTCGTGAGGGAACGACCTCGAGATCAACTCCGCCAAGGTGTCGGAATCGGTCAGCTCGAGGCCGGGCAGCACACCGAGATGCTCGGAGAGCTCGGTGGTGTTGGTCAGGTTCCCGTTGTGAGCAAGGGCGAATCCACTCGGTCCCACCGGCCGATAGACGGGCTGTGCGCTGGTCCAGTCCATGGATCCGGCGGTCGAATACCGCGTGTGACCGATGGCGTGGCTACCCGTCAGGCCGAAGAGTGTCCGGTCGTCGAACACCGATGCCACGAGGCCGGTGTCCTTCACGACCGTGATGGTGTCCCCGTCAGCCACCGCCATGCCGGCCGACTCCTGGCCTCGGTGCTGCAGGGCGAAGATGCCGTCGTAGGTGGCGTGGGCCACGTCGCGGTCCGGGGCGTAGACGCCAAAGACGCCGCAGGCCTCCTTCACCCGATCGCCTCTGGGTGCAACGGTGGCGCCAGCCGGACGGCAGCGAAGGCGGGGCGCATCAGGACCCCATCGTACTCATTGCGAGACCGTGCGACTCAACCCGCCTCGGCGTCCGACGCGCTCGAGCGTCGCAGGCTGAGGGACTTGAGCCGCAGCGCGTTGCGCTCCACCACCCACCACGAGGCCAGGGCGAAGGGGACGGTCAGGAGCAGGGTCAGCACGAGGACCACGGGGCGCGGCCAGTGCTGGTCGAGGAGGGCGATGACGAATACCTGAACGGGGAAGCCATAGAGGTAGACCCCATAGGAGTAGTCGTGGACGGTGCCGACCCGACGGAAGGGCAGGTGGGCTCCCAGCCACAGCACCGGGTAGACCATCGCCGGGATGAAGACTTGGGTGATCGTGATGTGCAGGGCGAAGCGGTCGATCGAGGGCGTCAGCCACAGCGAGCCATAGGCCACGGCCGAGCAGCCGATCGCCAGCCAGCCCGAATCGGGCACCTGGTCCCGGTAGAGGTAGAGCAGCGTTCCGACGAGGAACACCGCCAGGAACTTCAGGATGTTCATCGGCACCCAGTTGTAGAACACGTTGAAGTGGCTGTTCCACCCCGGGACGAGGGCAATGGCCCCGACTACCAAGAAGATCCCTGCCGTCAGCACCACCACCGGAAGCCGGCGTCTGAGCAGTCCGACCAGAGCCAAGCCGGCCAGCACCAAGTAGCAGATGAACTCGTAGTAGAGGGTCCACAGCGAAGCGTTGCGCATGACGCCCGAGATCCAGATCTGGCGTATCTCGAGCCACCAGTTGCTGAGCACGTAGTTCACCGGCGACATCGTGGGGAGAAAAATGTGCTTCGTCGGGGAGAAGTAGTGGCCGAGACTGGCGTGGGGGGTCCCGGGGTGGACGACGAGCCAGGCGAGGGGGCCGAAAAAGAAGGCGGTCATCAGCAGCGCCACCCAGAAGCCGGGGAAGATCCGGAGCGCTCGCAGCCAGAGGAACCGCAGGGTCCCGTGGGTCTCGGCACTGCGAGCGATCAAGTAGCCGGAGATCCCGAAGAAGCCGAAGACCGCCACCGACCCGAGGTTCCCATTGTGGAAGATGGCAATCTGTGCGTGGCTCTGGTCGTATACGTGGCTCACAATGACGGAGATGGCCAGCACCAGGCGCATGAAGTTCAGGCTGTTGTCCTTGAGGGACAATGCCTCTCCGAGGCTGCGATGCGGGGAGCCTGGTTGAGCGATGGGCCGACGATAGCCAATGCCTGTCCTCTCCACAAGGTGCACGCTCACCCGGTGTGATCACAAAAGTCTGCCTCCTCGCCTTGTCTCGACCAAGACCCGGCAGTATGTTCGAGAATCGAACGGATGTTTGTCCGGTCCGAGGGGGAACAATGGTGGAAGGCACGGCAGCGAGGTCACAGGAAAAAGTCGGCGTCGTGGTGGTGGCCTACAACGCCGCATCGACGCTCACCCAGGTCCTCGATCGACTCCCCGAGTCCTTCCGCTCGCGCGTGGCGGACATCATCGTCTGCGACGATGCCAGCTCCGACACCACCTACGAGATCGGCCTCCAGTACAAGGAAACCAGCGACCTTCCCCTCACGGTCATCCGTCGGCCCCAGAACCTTGGCTACGGCGGCAATCAGAAGGCGGCCTATGCCTGGGCTATCGAGCGGGGCCTCGACATCGTGGTGCTCCTCCACGGCGACGGCCAGTATGCACCCGAGGTCATCGAGGACATCGTGCGCCCCTTCGCCGAGACCGATGCCGATGCGGTGTTCGGCTCGCGCATGTTGCGCAAGGGTGGCGCCCGTTCCGGCGGCATGCCGATGTACAAGTTCGTCGGCAACAAGATCCTCAGTACCTTCTCCAATGCGGTCACCGGTCTCGACCTCTCCGAGTGGCACAGCGGCTATCGGGCGTATCGCACCAGCGCTCTGGCCGAGATCCCACTGTCGGTGAACTCCGACGGCTTCGACTTCGACACCGAGATCATCCTGCAGTTGCTCGAAGCTGGGAAGAAGATCGTCGAGGTGCCAATCCCCACGTACTACGGCGACGAGATCTGCTACGTCGACGGCATGGGCTACGCCAAGGACGTCGTCATCGACGTCCTGCGCTACCGCTCCCACAAGATGGGCTTCGGCTCCGGCGAGCTGGCCTTCGCCGAGGAGGGCTACGACCTCAAGCTGTCCTCGTCCGCCGACTCCTCCCACCAGCAGCTGCTGACCTGGCTCGACGAGGGCGGCCCCAAGCGAATCCTCGACCTCGGGTGCTCGCACGGACAGTTCGGCGAACTGCTCCGGCTCCAAGGCCACACCGTGATCGGCGTCGACATGGAGAAGCTCGATGGCGTCTCCGAGCGACTCGACGGGTTCGTGGAGGCCAACCTCAACGACGGGCTGCCGACCGAGGTGGGCAGTGACTTCGACGTGGTCATCGGCGCCGACGTCTTCGAGCACCTCGCCGAGCCACTCAACCTGCTCGTCGACGTCCAGCGCGTCCTGAGCCCTCGGGGTGTCATCCTCGTGTCGATCCCCAATGTCGCTCACTGGTACGCACGGGGCAAGGTGCTCGCCGGATCCTTCGACTACGAGCGACGCGGCATCTTCGACTCAGGTCACCTTCGCTTCTTCACCCGCAAGAGCTTCGAGCGCCTGGCCAACAAGGCCGGGCTGCGCGTGCGGCGTCAGGTCGGAGTCGGCCTGCCCATCGCCGTGATCGACCGCGGTGGACCATCGCCGAGCCGGTCCATGCGGACCCTCGGGACCCTCGACCGGACCGGCCTCAAGTTGGCTCCCGGCCTCTTCTCGTATCAGCTGCTCTTCGAACTCGAGCCCGTCGAGTAGCCCACGAGACCTGCGCGAGCCAGGAATAGGATCGACACAGTGCTCCGTCCAAGGAGCACACGGAGGAGATGGGTGCGATGACAGACAGCGCAACAGCTGGGAACCTCCACGAGGTGATCGATCTCCCGGCCCTGACCGCACAACTGCCTGAACTCAAAGCGGCCTACGCCGCCGGCGCGCCCTTCCCCCACATCGCCTTCGAGGACTTCTTGAACCCTGACATCCTCGCCGATGCCATCGCCGAGTTCCCCGCCTCCGACAGCGAGGAGTGGAAGGCCTACGCCCACGTCAACGAGCGCAAGTTCTCCAACACCCACCCCGAGACCTGGGGTCCTACCTTGCAGTCCATCCTCGCAGCGCTCAACTCCGACGAGTTCATCGCCTTTGTGGGCGAGCTCACCGGCATCGAGGGCATGTTCGCCGACCCGACCCTTGAGGGCGGCGGCCTCCATCAGTCGATGCGCGGTGGCTACCTCAACGTCCACGCGGACTTCACCGTCCACCCTCTCCATCAGAACTGGCGGCGTCGGGTCAACATCCTCGTGTACTTCAACGAGGACTGGGATCCATCCTGGGGCGGCGACCTCGAGCTGTGGAGTCGGGACATGAAGACCTGCGGCAAGAAGGTCGCCCCAATCGCCAACCGCTCGGTCGTCTTCACCACCGAGGCCGACACCTTCCACGGCCACCCGGAGCCGATGACCTTGCCGGAAGGTCGAGCTCGCCGCTCGCTGGCGCTCTACTACTTCAGTGTCGATGACCACGCGGTGGTCCAGTCCACCGAGTACCGCGCTCGCCCGAGCGACGGCAATGCCCACGGTTTCGCCATCTGGGCTGACAAGCACCTCCTCCGAGCCTTCGACTGGTCCAAGCGCCACCTCGGCGTGTCCGATGACCAGGCCCGCAAGGTGCTCGATCTCATCGACCGACTGAAGGGCTCCCGCTCGAAGGGCTGAGCCCTCCGCTCCGGCCCGCCACGCAGGCGGTGGCGGCGGCGATCCCTGACGTCGTCGCCCGGCCGGCGCAGGCCATCATCTCCGCCGCCGAGATCGTCGCCGGAGTCGACGTCGTCGTGAGGTGCCATACCCAAGCTCGATGCTCCATGCGGGGGGTGACGCCGGTGGCGGCCGTGATCAGTACGGCGAACTCTGCCGGATGATCGCCGCGGTCATAGGCTGGCAGCTTGGGCTCATCGGGCTCGACCACCGTGGTCGTCCCCCATTGGCGCAGGGCGATCGACACCTTGGCCACCGATCGTGCCGTGAGCCAGGTGGCCGGGTCCCACCCGGTGTCGGTGTGACTGAGCACGACATAGCCCGGCCGTTCACGGCCAGCCCGGCTCGGGTCGCTGCGAGGACCATCGCCGCCCACGAGCGAGTAGCCCATCGTGTCGACCGCCTGCCAGGCCAGCGGGGCCTGCAGTCCCCCGAAGACCACGGGATAGGTCAGGATCACCCGGCCCACAGGCTGGTGGCGGCCAGCCGTGTCGAACCATGCCGGGAGCACCACTGGGGTGGCCGTCAGCGGCGAGGCGGCGATGACTCGCGCGCCCTGGGGAAGCATCGCAGCCACCAACAGCACCCCGGCAGCCAAGCCACCGAGGACTGGGGCCACGAGGCCCATCGGCCAGCGACCGCGTCCCCGTGCCTCGACGAGGACTTGTAGCGCTCGAGCGGCGAGCGCCACCACGGCGATCAGGCCGAAGAGCACCACTGCGGTGAACCGGATCGGCAGGACGTTCTGGACCACCGGCACCCGAGCCAGGATCCGCCACGGGACCCAGAAGTCGTTGAGGTTCCGATCAGGTGTGAGGCAGCACCAGGCACCGGCTGCGCCGACCGCGGCGGCAACCCACGCCCGCCAGGATCGCCGGCACAGCACCAGCCCCGCGAGCGCCGCCACCAGGGCACTCCATCCCAGGTACTGCATCTGGCCGATGGCCGGGCCCTGATAGCCGCCGAAGCGGTGCACGGTGGTGGTCACGGCGTCCGGCGGGAACCACCGGACGAAGCCCTCGAGCGTGACGCCGAAATAGCCCGGAGGGGCGGCCAACCACACCAGGCCGCTCAGGTGCGCCGGGCCGGCGAAGGTCACCCACAGCGGATAGGCGAGCAGCACGACCGACACGCCGAGGCCCACGGCGGTGCCGAGGCCGAGCCGTCGGAGCGCCTCGCCGAGGCCGTCGGGCCGTCGGAGCGCGGCGAGGACCCCGAGCACGGCCAGGGCCACCAGAGCCGACAGTGCCGTGACCACCAGCAGCTCGGTCGACAAGAAGTACTGCACCACCACCAGACCACCGAGCGCGCCGCCGAGCAGCACCGGCGAGCGCCGGCGATCGGTGAGCAGGAGGTCGAGGCAGAGCACCATCAGCGGCGGGGTGACGAGCACGAAGTTGAGCCAGCCTGAGATCAGACCGGTCATCATGTAGAGCGAGAACCCCCAGGCCAGGCCCCCGACGAAGGCGATCGGCATCGACTCCACCCACCGGCGGAGCAGCAGGAGCATCCCGGTGGCTGAGAGCACCGGCAGGACGAACAGAGCGGCGTTGAGCGAAGCCACCGGGCCGGCCAACCACGAGAGGGGGGCCAGCGGGATGCCGAAGCCGAGCACGCTGGTGTCGTCGAGAAGGTTCAGTCCATTCGGCGGAAAGACCCTCGTGGCATGGAGCAGCGAGGCTCCGTGGGTCAACGCCCACGCGGGATACTCGACGAACCAGAGGTAGCGAGCGGGATCTCCGCAGCCGCAGATCGACCTCGTGGTCGGATGGACGGCCACCACGTTCCACAGCACGATCAGCGAACCGAAGGCGTAGAGACCAACGCAGAGACCGATCGATCGGGCGGGCGACCAGCGCGACACCACGACCTCGTCGATCCCGGCCTTGGCCGTGGTCATGAGCGAAGGTCGGGGACGGCGAGCACACAGGAGGTGACCGTGGTGACCGCTTGCGGGCCTCGAGGTCCCGCTCCGGCCAGGCAGGTGTCCACCGCCGAGCGAGGGATCAGATGCGGCGGGCCGGCGGCGGGGAGACTCCAGACCCAGGCATGGGCCTGCCAGATCGGGGCCATGCCGGTCGCCAGCGTGAAGAGCGCAGTGGCCTTGGTGATCTGCTGGATCTGGTCATAGGCCGGCCGGTTCGGCTCGTCAGGGATGACGATCTTGTCGACCCCCCACTGCGACAATGCTCGGCGCACCAATCGGACGCCCGAGGGGGTCAGCGGGTGGTCGGCGAAGGAGAAGGAATTGTCCCCGATCACCTGCTGGCCGGGCCGCTCGATCCCGGCGCGTTCGATCGCCCCGTCGGGACCACCTCCGCCGACCATCGAATAGTGCATCGCTCCGACGGCCTGCCAGGCCATCGAGCTCTCGATCATGGCGAAGGGGACCGGCAGCACGAGAAGCACCTGATGAGCCGGCAAGGTCGGGGCGACGTGAGCGAACCAGTCAGGCTGCGTCACGGGCTCGGCCGAGATCGGCAGCATGGTGCGCAGGTAGGCCGCCGGCTCGACCACGACGGCCAGGATCAGCACGCTTCCCATCAGTCCGCCGACCAGCCTCGGGAGGACCGGGGAGCCCTGAGTGGCGGCATGGCCACCGTGGCGCCGGGGCGTGACCACTCCCATGGCCCACGCCCGCGAGCGGTCGATGACGATGGCCGCCATGGCTCCAGTGGTCATGAAGGTCATGATCAGGAACCGGCTCGGGATGATGTTCTCGAACAGCGGACGGCTGCCGAGCAGGTTCCACGGTGCCCAGTGGTGCAACCCAATCCCGAAGGAGGTCCAGGCGGTGAGCACCGAGAGGACGGCGAGCAGCCACATCCGCCGGTCCCGCCACCAGATGACCACGCCGAGGGTGGAGACGACGGCGATCCCCCACCCGAAGTACTGACCCGACAGGGTGACCCCCTGAGACCCCCCGACCCGGTGGGTGAACGCGAGGAAGCTCTTGGTCCCCGGCGTGGGAACGAAGAGGGCCTTGAGGGTCGCCCCCTCGATGCCCAGCGAGATCGTCGGCCACACTCGACCTGAGATGTGGGCTGGCCCCGCAAGAGCGAACCAGGCCGGATAGGCCAGCAGCACGAGCGCGGTCACGCTGCCGGTGACGATCCCCACCAGGGCGTGCCGGGCGCGAGCGCGGGCCAGGTCGCGATGGTGCAGGCAGCCGAGCAGGACGAGGAGCAGGCCGAGACCCACGGTCATAGCCGTGATCAGGAGCACCTCAGTGCCGATGAAGAACTGGAACGTGACCAGCAGGCCAAGGGCCACGCCGACGAGGATCGGCCGCATCCGCTGGCGCACCATCAGCTCGTCGAGACACAGCACCACCAGCGGAGGGACGGCGGCCATGCCCACCATCAGATGGGCGTCACTCAGCGCCACGAGCGCCATCGACGAGAACCCATAGAGGGCGCCGGCCACGAAGGCGGCCGGCGCCCAGCGCACCCAGCGGATGGCCAGGGCGTACATGGCCATGGCCGACAGCATCGGGGCGAGCAGAAGCGAGACGTTGAGGGTGGCCACCGGACCGAAGAGCCAGGTGACCGCGGCCAGCGGGACGCCGAAGCCCAGCTCAGAGGTGTTGGCCAGCAGGTTCGTGCCGTGGGGATAGGACATGGCCGTCGAGAACAGTGGAGAGAGGCCGTGGCTGATCGCATGAGCCGGCCACTCGAGGAACCACAGGAACAGGGCGGAGTCTCCGCACCCGCACGTCGTGACCGAGCTCGGGTGTGTCGACCACACGTTCCACCAGACCCCGAGCGAGCCGACGAGGTAGAGCATCGAAGAGATCAGAAACGGCCGCCACCGAAAGCGATCGGTGGACGCCGGCGACCCACGCTGCGCCGTCTCCTCGCCGGTCATCTCCTCGCCGGTCATCTCCTGGACCCGGGTCATCCTCGGCCTCCGCCGGCAGATCGGTGCACGAGACGATGGTACGGCAGCGTGGACCCCGGGCTCAGGAGGCCGTCAGCCTCGGCGCCAGGCACTGCAGCATCGAGGCGACAGGGATGTCCGGATGCGTCTGGCAGACCTGGTAGCGGGCGACGAGGCTCTCGGACACTGCGGGGAGTGGGTCCGTCACCGGCCAGACCCAGGCGCCGGGCTGCCGGTGCGGGGCGCGACCCATGATCGTGGTGAAGAAGCCGACCGCCCAGGCGGTGCTGCGCGCTCGTGCGCCGGGTCCGAGGGTCTCCTGGTCCGGCACGACCACCTTGGTCACCCCCCACCGGTGGATGGCGAGGCGCACGTCGCGGACCCGGCCGGGGATGAGCTGCGGCGACGGGACGAACAGGTAGGCGGCGTCGTTGAGCAACTGGTAGCCCCTGGCCACCGAACCGGCTCGGGCAAGGGTGCCCGCCGGCCCGCCCACGCCGGCTTGCGCCCAGCGCATGGCGTTCTTGGCCTGCCAGGCCTGTGAGGCCTGCAAGCCAGAGAACGGTGCAGGATAGGTAAGCAGCACTTGGCCGGGGGGCAGGTGTGCACCTAGGACGCGGAACCACGTGGGCAGCGTCGATGGCACGGTGGCCAGGGGGAGTACCGGGGCCACCGTGACCACGTTGGGCACTAGCAGGGCGGCGCACAGGCCGGCGCCGACTGCGGTGAGCCCCGCCGACGGCAACGTGGGCCGCAGCTCGGCCAGCCGATCGAGTCCCCCGTCGACCGCCCGGGCGGCAGCCACGATGACGCACAGCAGCGTCACCACCGTGAAGCGGTACTCGGCGATGTTGTTGAGGAACGCGATGTGACGCAGCGTGCTCCACGGGGTCCAGACCGTTCCGGGAGCCAATGACAACAGCAGCGCCGCCGCCCCCGCCGCGAGTGCGAACTGCAGCACTCGGTCTCGCCGGCAGAGCACGAGTCCGAGCAGGGCCGCCGCCACGAGCCCGGGACCCAGGTAGCTGTAGCTCGGCAGCTCGGGGCCGATCCCTCCGAAGAACTTCTGGATCGCACCTCCATAGGGCGAACCGGTGGGCCAGACCAGGCTCTGGAGCGTCGTGCCCCATCTCCAGATCTTGGCGTCAGGCCCCCAGATATTGCCGCTGAGGTGTGCGGGGCCATGGAAGTAGTACCAGGTCGGGTAGGCCAGGAGCACCACCGACACCCCAGCCGTCCAGGACGCCGCTGTCCCGACGCTGCGAGCAAGGGCTCCCTCTCCGGCACGGCCAGCGCGCACCGCCACCACCAGGGGCACGATCCCGGCCACCGAGACGATGGCGAAGATCAGCAGGATCTCCGGGCTGAGGAAGAACTGCCAGACCACCAGGAGCCCGAGGACCATGCCCGCCCGCCGCGGTGGCCAGCGATGCTGCCGGATCACGTCGTCGGCGAGGAGGATCATCAGCGGCGGCAGGGCGATGAAGGCGAGGTTCAGCTGGCCCGATGACGCCGGATCGAGGACGAAGGTGGCGAACCCATAGGCCGCCCCGAAGACCAGGGCGATGACGGGTCGGCGGACGAGGCTCCGGAGCAGCACGAACATGGCCAATGCCGAGCAGGCCGGAGCAAGGAGCAGGGCCACGTTCAGCGAGATGACCGGCCCCGCCAGCAGGGTGAGCGGGATCAACGGGATCCCCAACCCGAGCACGCTGGTGTCATTGAGCAGGTTGATGCCGGTCGGGTGGTTGAGCCACGCCGAGAAGAAGGGCGAGTGGCCGTGCGTCAGAGCAAAGGCGGGCCACTCGAGGAACCACAAGAAGCGCGAGGCATCGCCGCACCCGCACACCGAGGTCGACCCCGGCGAGGCCGACCAGATGCCCCACCACACCAGCACGGACACCAGCAGATAGAGGACGGTGGCGGCGAGCAACCAGCGCACCGATGGGGATCGGCGGGGAGGGAGGGCTCGAGCGGTGGCTGTCTCGGCGATGACCGTCACCTTTCTCCTCCCTTGTGCGTCGTCGAGTCGGAGAGCACGCAGCGTGCCCCCGCCATCGGGCCCCCGACCCTCGCGACCGTACAGCGCCCGAGTCGCCGCTGACGACCGACATCGACACCGACAGTGGGGTTGAGCGACCAGACCAATGCCTGCTGGCGCACCGCAGGCAGACGGCCGGTGGCCGCCGTGATCAGGGCCGCGGCGGCCACCGGCTGCATCGGTCGATCGTAGGCCGGCAGGTCCCGATCGATCGGCAGCACCACGGTGGTGACCCCCCAGTCGTGGAGGGCCTGGGCCACCGCCGGGACGCTTGCCTCATCGAGTGCGGTCGCCGGGAATGCCCCTGAGACCGTCATCAGGGCCTCCTGGGCGTGGCGATGGGTCCCGGCCATCGACGGATCGGAGCCCGGACCGTCGCCGCCGGCCATGGCGAAGCGGAAGCCTGGGACCACCTGCCAGGCCAGCGAGCTCTGCAGAGCCGAGAAGGCCACCGGGATCGGGAGCACCACCGGGCGGGCCCCGAGGCGGTGAACCGTGGCGAACCACTGCGGGACCACCACCGGCTCGGCGGTCAGCGGCAGCGCGGGAGCGAGCACGGCGGCGAGAGGCGCCAACGCCAGCAGGCCCACCCCAAGCCCGAGCCCGCGTCCTCGCCTCGGCCAGCGCGGTGCCACGGCGGCGACCAGGTGGTCGATGACGAGGCCCAGGCACACCGCCAGGCAGCCGATCGCCACGACCAGGAAGCGGACCGGCACCACGTCGCTGGCCAGTGGGAGGTCGGCGAGGAGCCCCCATGGCCGGAGACCACCACTGCCTAGGGAGAGGGCGAGGGCGACGATCCCGATGGCTCCGAACAGCCACAGTCGCCGATCGCGGCGGAAGGCCACGAGGCCGACCGCCACCACCAGCAGCACCCCGGGGCCGATGAACTCGGCCGACACC
>Ga0209499_1002307_pt1 | contig 12290 bp, 8 predicted proteins | sample C_130208_EF_Meta_FD_187306 | JGI IMG/M metagenome (GOLD analysis project Ga0209499, IMG submission 187306) | Freshwater microbial communities from Lake Croche, Canada to study carbon cycling - C_130208_EF_MetaG (SPAdes) (version 2) | ecosystem: Environmental > Aquatic > Freshwater > Lake | place...
GCTTAGCACGTGCGATGAGCTTGAGCCACCGGTCGGTTTCACGAAGTTCCTTTAAGGCGAGGCGCAGCTTGTGGATGAAGTCGGCTGGAGATTCCGCGCCTTGTGATTCGCCATGATGGGAAAGAGGAGCGGTGCCCGAGCGGAGCAATTGGTTGCCAATATGACGGTCCGCATAGTCATTCGAAAGGGACTTGGTAAGCTTCACGACAAGTACCGAAAAATCCAGAAGCCTTTCCTCAAGGTCGTATGACTGTTTCTGCGTTTCTTCCATCTTCACTTCAATGTTGGATGTTCAATGTTCGATGTTGGATGTTCATCTCACCATCGCTTCGTCGAGATTGAGCAGAACGGACGCTGCCACCATCAGGGCGGATGCCTGGGGCGTAGCTCCGGCCTTGGGGTCGGGGGATTTGGTGAAGTCGGCTTCGAGTTTCCGGTAGAGGCCAGTGAGTTGCTTGAGGCGTTCCGGAGTGACGGTGCGCGAGGTGACACGGCGGTAACCGTTGGAGAGCCTGTCCTCGACCGCGGGGGCTGGAAGCTTGTCCATCCACGCTGCAAGGGCGCGTGCGCACTCGTCGAAGGCGGGATCGTTGAGGATCGTCAGCGCCTGCAGAGGAGTGTTGGAAACCAGCCGGCGCTTGCTGCACATCTCGCGGGTCGGGGCATCGAAAGTCGAGAAGGTCGGATAGGGAATACTACGCTTCCAGTAGGTATAGACCGAGCGTCGATAGCGCTCCGGATCGCCGGGCATCGGGGTTTTCCAGGGATCGGCATTGAACGGAATCCACACCCCGTCGGGGATCGGCGGGTGGGTGGGTTCCCCGAAGGCCTTATGGGTGATCAACCCGGAAGCCGTGAGCGCATGATCACGGGACATCTCGGCGGTGAGCCGCTGGCGGGGACCGCGCGCGAGGAGGCGGTTCGATTGGTCGCGCTCCGCCATCCCCGGGGCGATCACCGCGCTTTGGCGATAGGTGGCTGAAGTCGCGAGTTCGCGGACCAGACGCTTGATGCTCCACTTGAAATCGCTCTGGAATCGCACGGCGAGGTCATCAAGGAGCTCCGGATGATAAGGCTTCACACCGGACGAGCCGAAGTCCTCGGCGGTTTCGACGATGCCGGTGCCGAAGAGTTCGAGCCAGAAGCGGTTCACCGCGACCCGGGCGGTGAGCGGGTTCTCAGGGGAGACCAGCCATTTCGCCATGGCAAGACGGTCATGGGTCACTTCGGCCGGAATCTTTGGAAAAAGCGCGGGGACGTCCGGTGTCTCGATGAGGTCACCCTTGTTGAGCCAGTTGCCGCGGACGAAGACGTGGGTCTCGCGACGGGCGGCCGGTTCCAGTTCACGCATCACCGGCACGTTGGTCGAGGGGATCGCCTTGAGGAGAGCGCGGGAGGAATCAATCGACGCGCGCAGGGCCGTGGCGTCAGGGCTTGCCAGCAGCGCGGTCCAAGCGGGGTCGGTGGTGGTCGAGAGGCGTCCGCGTTTTGCCACCATCGGGAAGCTTGAGATGATCGTGCCGCCATTGGAGAGATTGACCTGCAGCTTCGCGCCGGGCTCGAGGCTGATCGGCTCCTGAGGAATCACAACGCACCAGCGGGTGCGATCGATCTTGCTGTAAGGTCCCCATCCCTGGCCGCCGCGGAGCGAGATTTCCGGATCGAAAAGGGGATGCTCTTCATCGCCAATCAGCCGGGCGAGCGCGACAGGCCTGGGCTTTGACCCATCGGCAGGGAGAATTGTCACCTCGATCTTCTTCAGGAACGAGCCCCACTCGGGAGTGAGTCTGGCGGCGGACTCATCGAGAGGCAGGAGTTCAAGCCTGAGCGCTGTCAATGGAGTCGATCCGGATGGCTGGAAGGTCAGGAGGTGCTGCGAGCCGCTGGCGACGTTGCCAGTGGTGCGGAATTCGCGATAACCGTCCTGATCGGCGGTCTTGAGCTGGGTACCCTTTCCCATGACCTCCAGGTTGGCGACAGGCTGCCACCGGGTGGCCTTGGTCAAACTACCATGAATCTCGTACAAAGCGGATTCCGCGCGGGAGATGTCCGCCTGAAGCTTGCCTGCCTCGGCGTGCCTCGAGCGATCAAGCGGCACGGTGAGCTCCGGCAGGCCCTCGCTAAGGTCGGCATCGCGGGTCTGATTGAAAAATGCGGCGAACTTGTAGTATTCGTCGTGGTGGATGGGATCGTAGGGGTGGCTGTGGCACTGGACGCAGCCGAAGGTCTGTCCCTGCCAGACTTCCCAAGTGGTGTTGACCCGGTCGAGCACGGCGGCGACGCGAAACTCCTCATCGTCGGTGCCGCCCTCGTCGTTCGTTTGGGTGAGACGTTGAAGCGTGGTGGCGATGAGCTGGTCGAGCGTTGGGTGGGGAAGGAGGTCGCCGGCGAGTTGTTCGATCGTGAATTGATCGAAGGGCTTGTCCTGATTAAACGCCTCGATCAACCAGTCGCGAAATTTCCACACATCCCGGCGGCCGTCCGCCCCAAGGCCTTCGGAGTCGGCGTAGCGGGCGAGGTCCATCCAGACCGAGGCCCAGCGCTCTCCGAATGCGGGTGAGGCGAGCAGGCGGTCAACCTGCTTCTCATAGGCATCAGGAGACTTGTCAGCGAGGAAGGCGTCGAGTTCCTCCAGTGTCGGCGGAAGTCCCACGAGATCGAGCGAGACACGCCGCAGCAGCGGAGCGCGATCGGCTTCAGGGGAGGGCTTGAGCTTTTCCGAATCGAGCCGCCCGAGGATGAAGTTATCGATGGGGTTGCGGCACCACGCGGGATCGGAAACTTTCGGCGGCGTGTGGCGCTCGGGTTTCACGAACGACCAATGTTCGCCCCATTTTGCGCCTTCCTTGACCCATTGGGTGAGGGTCTCGACCTCTTTATCGGAAAGCCGCGGGCCGTGCTCGGGCTTCGGCATCACCTCCTCCGGATCGTGACTGCTGATGCGCTTGATCATCTCGGAGGCATCCGGATTTCCGGGCACGACAACGATCTCTCCGGACTTGCCTTTGCCGAGCACCTTGTCGCGGTAGATCAGCGAAATGTTACCGGCTTCCTTCACCCCACCGTGGCAGGCCGTGCACTTCGAGTTGAAGATCGGCCGCACGTCGCGCGCAAAGTCGATCTCGCCGCGCACGATGGGCGGAGCGAGGCAAAGAAGCAGGATCAGGCGGGCGGATTTCATTCAGAGAAGAGGCGGATTTCATTCAGGCCAGCCATCGGGTCGGGCGACCCCGGAGGGTTACTGGCGAAAGTCGGCTCATTTTAGCGCAATCCGCCGTGTATCGACTAAAAAATCGATTGGCCGCTCCACCAGCGGTCGCATCAGGGCTTCGGCAACGCGCCACCCACCCCATTGAAAACATTCTGCGCCTCCGCCACCGCGCGATACTGCGCCAGCTGGGCCGGGGTCAGGATGCCTTCTAAAGCCGTCGCGCGGGCGAGGGTTCGTTCCCGTTGCAGTTCGCCGATCTTGCGGCCTGCCGCGATCGGATCGAGCACGGAAGCGGCCTCATCTCCCATCGCCATCATGGACTCGATCGAGCTGTCGTTGATCGATCCAACGGCCCTGGGCAGGTAGCTCGACTCCATCAACAGCTCGGCGCCGGGTGGCAGTTTGGAGGTTTCCGTCGCGGCGAAGTTGCTCAGGACCTCGGCCACGGCATCCCGTTGTTCCAGGGAAACGTCGACCTTGCTGATGAAATCCGCCAGCTCCCGCTGGACTCGCGCGACACGGCGATTCTCCGCTTGGCGGGCACCGAGGGTTTCCAGCGCGGCCGTCTGCTCCGGGCTCAAAAGGGCGCGGAACTTCGTGTCGAAGGCCTTCGCCGACTCCGCCATTTTCTCCAGCCTCGCCTTCGGTGAATCCCCCGGGCCGGTCTGAAGCGGATGTTCCAGTTGCTTGGCGAGCAGGCCTTCGAACTGATCGAGTTGCTCGGTGGTCAACCCAAGCGCCTCTGCCATGCGGACCAGCTTCGCGCGGTCACGCACCGACCCGGCATCCTGGAACGCCCGCTGCAAGCGCTGCTGCATCGCCGCTTCATCCTGAGTCGGCGCGAGCGATGTGACGGAGTTTTTCGGAATTCCCGGCCGGGACGGTCGCCCGCTTCGTGACGAATCCAATCCCGCCACATTTCCGGAGCCGTGCCTCGTCCCGTCACCGGCAGCCCCTTGGGACGCGGAGTCCTTTGCAGCCGACGGCTTCACTCCCCAGCCGAGGAGAAAGCCTGCCACAGCGGCAGCGACGGGAATCAGGGTTTTGAAATTCATCTGCACTTACAAGTAAAGCGCCACCGGCAGCGCAATTCGTCGCCGGAAACTAGGCGTTCCGGATTTCCAGCACCGCTGCGGCCATGTCGGGCGCGCGGAAGGTCGAGGAACCTGCCACCATCACGTTCGCCCCAGCTTCGGCACAGCGTTTCGCGGTTTCCGCCACGATTCCGCCGTCGACCTCGATGTGATACGAAAGCCCGTGCTCGGCCCGATACGCCGCCGCGGCGGAAATTTTCGGTAGCACCTCGGCCATGAAGGCCTGCCCGCCGAAGCCCGGCACCACGGTCATGCACAGCAGCAGGTCGATTTGGGAAAGATACGGGATCACCGCTTCGAAGGGCGTCGCGGGATTCAGCGCCAGCCCCGCCTGGCAGCCCGCTTCACGGATGCGGCGCAGGGTTTCCGCGACGTCGTGCTCGGCTTCCACATGGACCGTGATCAGGTCCGCCCCGGCCGCCACGAAGCGCGGCAGGAAATGGTCCGGGCGTGAAATCATCAGGTGGACGTCGAGGAAGATGTCGTTCGTTTCATGCACCATCTGGACCATCGCCGGACCGAAGGAAATGTTGTCGACGAAATGGCCGTCCATCACGTCGAGGTGCATCCAGTCGGCCCCGGCCTTGATCGCCCGCGTCACCTCATCGCGCAGCCGCGAAAAGTCCGCCGCCAGCAACGAAGGCGCCACCACCCGGTCTTGGAAAGTCTTTGGAATCACAGACACAGAGAAACCGCGGTGGGGCGACGTTGCAAGCGGTCACTTCGGCTGCCGCCGTGGCTGGAGCGTCCCGCTCCAGTCCGTCCCGGGAGCTTCCAGCTCCCAGAGTTTCAGAGGAAGACTCGGAGCGGGACGCACCGAAGACGGACTGGAGCAAAGATGCTCCAGCCACGGCATCGTCCTGGCCATTATGGAATGACTTCACCGGCCTTGAACTTCACCACCTGGGTGCCCGCGACGAGGTCGTGGAGACAGCGGCGGTCTGCTCGGAAAATCAGCATGATATCCACCAATGAAACCATCGCGCCGAGGTTCGGGATCAACTGGAACAAATTGAATACCAGGGATCGCCTGACAATGAGGGCGCTCATCCCCGGCTTCGTGCCGTCCATGCTGGCAACGCGGGTCTTCGCAACCTTCTTGCCGATGGTCTGTCCTGTTCGACGGAGCGAACTCCAATTGATCGCGATGAACGCCAAGTATCCCAAACCCATTGCCAGCAGCCCCCAACCCAATCCATATTTGCTGAGGTGGAACAAAGAGGGAGGGCTTGCGTTTGGATTGATGGGGACGAGGTGATCGCGCAGCAAGGGCGAAACTGGATTGCGTAGTTTCTCCAAGAGAAAAGAGATCGGCACCGCACAACCGATCGCCAACAAGCCGTCAATCAAAGCACCCCCAATACGGGCTCCCAAGCCAGCCAGTTCCGTTTCTCCTGGCAATGGGGTCTCCTTTGCCAATGTTGGATCGGCAGTAGGCGCCGCGTAAGGATTCTCGCTCATTGAGGAAGTCTTTTAAGGCTCGTGAACAGGCCGGTCACGCTGGAAACAAAAACGGCCGGGGGATTTCTCCTCCGGCCGTTTTGTTAGAGTCGTTCAGACGCCTTCGATCAACCGAAGATCTGGGCGTTGAAGATGTTCTCCAGAAGCTCCTGGCGACCGCTGGGGAGGGTCGGCGGGGTGATGCCCTGGGCGTAGGTGTCGAGCTCGTCGAGCGAGGTGCTGCGCGACTCGATCTTCGCACCGATGCCGGCGTCGTAGCTCGAGTAGCGGTTGGCGACGAACTGGTTGAGCTTGCCGCTTTCGATGATGCGGTGGGCGGCCTTGAGTCCATAGGCGAAGGCGTCCATGCCGCCGATGTGGGCGTGGAAGAGGTCGGAGGTTTCGTGGGACTCGCGGCGGCGCTTGGCGTCGAAGTTGAGGCCACCGGTGGTGAACCCGCCCATCTTCAGCACGCGGAGCATGATGTTGGTGGTGAGATAGAGGTCGCTTGGGAACTGGTCGGTGTCCCAGCCGAGAAGCGTGTCGCCGCGGTTGGCGTCGATCGAGCCGAGGGCCCCGGCGGCGATGGCGACTTCCATTTCATGCTCCATGGTGTGACCGGCCAGGGTGGCGTGGTTGGTTTCCAGGTTGAGCTTGAAGTGGTCGAGCAGGCCGTATTCGCGGAGGAAGTTGAGGCAGGCGGCGGAGTCGGAGTCGTATTGGTGCGTGGAGGGTTCGCGCGGCTTGGGCTCGATGTAGAACTGGCCCTTGAATCCGATCTTCTTGGCGTGATCGACGGCGAGATGAAGCAGCGTCGCGAGGTGGTCGAGCTCGCGCTTCATGTCGGTGTTGAGCAGGGTGGCGTAGCCTTCGCGACCGCCCCAGAAGACGTAGCCTTCACCGCCGAGGCGGTGAGTGGCTTCGAGGGCGTGCTTCACCTGCGAGGCGCCGTAGGAAAACACATCGGCCGATGGCGAGGTGCCGGCGCCGTGGGCGTAGCGCGGATGGGAGAACAGGCAGGCGGTGCCCCAGAGGAGTTTTTTCCCGGTGGCCTTCTGCTGGGCCTCGAAGGCGTCAACGACCTTCTCCAGGTTCTTGTGCGTCTCCGCCAGCGTTGCGCCTTCCGGGGCGATGTCGCGGTCGTGGAAGCAGTAGTGGCCGATGGTGGATTTTTCGAGGAACTCGAAGAAGACGGGCACGCGGTTGAAGGCGTTGGTGAGCGACTCGGAGCCGTCGTCCCAAGGCATCAGCGCGGTGGGCGCACCGAAGGGATCGGAGAGGCCGTTGCGCATGACGTGCCAGTAGGCGGCGGCGAAGCGGAGATGCTCGGCCATGGTCTTGCCGCCGACCTTTTCAGCGGCGTTGTAGTGGCGGAAGGCGAAGGGGTTGTCGCTCGACGCGCCTTCGTAGCGGATCACCGGGATCTCTGGGAAGTGGCTCATGATGGTGGGCTGGTGTGGTTGCGGAAACGGATCGCGGCGGAGCGTTGACCCGGATCAGATGTAGGGGATGCCACGGCGCTTGCAATACTTCCGGATCGTATGACAGTAATACAGGCATGGAGCGACCCTCGATGACCCAGGTGGCGGAGCGCGCCGGGGTTTCCAAGAACACGGTGAGCCTGGCGCTGCGTGGCAGTCCGCGGATCCCGGCGGAGACCCGCGAGCGGGTGGAGGCGGCGGCAAAAGCGCTCGGCTATCAGCGGAACGCCGCGGTCGGCGTGCTCATGGCGGAGCTGCGGCGCAGCGGTTCGGCGCGGTTCGAGGCGACGCTGGCCCTGCTGAATGCGAACGAGGACCCCGAGGCGTTTCGAAACCACCCGACCGTGCCGGTCTATGTGGCGGGTGCGCGAAAGCGGGCGGCAGAACTCGGCTACGGGCTCGATGAGTTCTGGCTGCATGATCCGGACATCAGCGGGAAACGCCTGGCCTCGATCCTGAGGGCGCGCGGCATCCGTGGCGCGCTGGTGGTGGGCCTGCTGCAAACGAACCGCCTGCCCGGGCGCATGAGGGCCTTATGGGACGAGTTTCCCGCTGTGGTGACCGGCGTGCGGACGCGCTCGCCTGAGCTTTCATTCGCGGGCTCCGATCAATACAGTCTCGCGTTGAAAGCCTACGAGCATGCCTGGCAGCTTGGTTACCGCCGACCCGCCCTGGTGCTGGATCCGGTGATCGATTCACTGATCGATGGCCGTTTCACCGCAGGCTACCTGATCGGCCAGCAGCAATGGCGCGGCGGTGAGGACCCGATCCCGCCGTTCACTCGGATCGCCGAGGCCCGGAAGGATCCGGCCTGCTTTCATCAATGGCTGCGGGAAACCAAGCCGGATGTCCTGTTCTATCACGAGGTCGAGCGCTGGCTTGCCACCGCGAATCTCAAAGCGCCGAAGGACATCGGGCTGATCCAATACGAATGGCGCTCGCAGCGGCCGCACTGGGCGGGCATGGACCAGCGCAATGATCTCGTCGGCGCAGCGGCCGTCGACCTGCTCGTTTCCATGATCCACCACCGCCAGCAAGGCGTCCCGGAGCGCGCGATCGCCACCCAGGTGACCAGCCAGTGGGTGATGGGAAAAACGGTCCGCGCCACGAGGAAGCGGCGGTGATTTCCCGGCCCCGCTTGCGGCGGCGGGAAACAGGGGCTACACAGGCGCGTGTCCTTTCAATTGGTCAGCGACTACTCCCCGCAGGGCGATCAGGCCCAGGCGATCGGGAAGCTCGTGAAGTCGATCCGCGCCGGCAACCGCCACCAGACGCTGCTCGGTGTCACGGGCTCCGGGAAAACCTTCACGATGGCGAACGTGATCCAGCAGATCGACCGGCCGACGCTGATCATGAGCCACAACAAGACACTGGCCGCGCAGCTTTACTCGGAGTTCAAGAACTTCTTCCCGAACAACGCCGTCGAGTACTTCGTCAGCTACTTCGATTACTACCAACCCGAAGCCTACATCCCGAGGACCGACACCTACATCGAAAAGGACTCCTCGATCAACGATGAGATCGAACGCCTGCGACTGTCCTCGATGGGCTCGTTGCTGACGCGGCGCGACACGATCGTGGTGGCCTCGGTTTCCTGCATCTACGGCCTCGGTTCGCCGGACGACTACAAGGACATGATGGTGCCGGTCTGGGTCGGGCAGGAACTCCGTCGCGACGAGTTTCTCCAGCAGCTCGTCGGCATGCTGTTCGAGCGCAACGACATCGCCTTCGGTCGCGGGAAATTTCGCGTGCGCGGCGACGTGGTCGAGGTCCATCCGGCTTATCTCGATGAAACCGCGGTGAGGGTGGAATTCTTCGGCGACGAGGTCGAGCGCATCACCACGATCCATACTCTAACAGGATCGACCATCGACCGGGTCAATCAATACACCTTTTTTCCGGCCAAGCAGTTCGTCACGCCCGGCGACAAGCTCAAGCGGGCGGTCGTGGAGATCCGCAAGGAGCTCGATGCGCGGATCGAGCAGTTCGAGAAGGAAGGCAAGCTCATCGAGGCGCAACGGCTGCGGATGCGCACCGAGTATGACCTGGAGATGATGCACGAAATGGGCTTCTGTCAGGGGATCGAGAACTACTCGCGGCACATGACCGGCCGCGAGCCCGGCGCGCGGCCTTACACATTGCTGGATTTCTTTCCGCGCGACTTTGTGCTGATGGTCGATGAAAGCCACTCCACGATTCCACAGATCGGCGGCATGTTCGAGGGCGACAAGAGCCGCAAGACGGTGCTCGTCGATCATGGCTTCCGCCTGCCGAGTGCGATGGACAACCGGCCGCTGCGCTTCGACGAGTTCATCGACATGACCGACCAGCGGCTCTACGTCACCGCCACGCCGGGACCGTTCGAAATCGTCAACTCACGACCGGAGAACAAGGGCTTCATTCCAGTGAACGAAAAGGACGCGCGCGGCAACAAGCTGATCGATCCGAAGAAGCTGAAAATCACTCCCAGCAGCAGCCATCAAAGCGTCGCCGACTTCGATCCGGAAAAACGCGGCACCGCGCTCATTGTCGAGCAGATCATCCGTCCCACCGGCCTGCTCGATCCGGTCGTCCACATGCGGCCCCTGCGCGGACAGATCGACGAGACGATCGAGCTCTGCCGCCAGCGTGTGGAGATCGGCGAACGGGTGCTCGTCACCACGCTGACCAAGAAAACCGCCGAGGATCTAACAGAATACCTTCAGGGCACTGGCCTGAAAGTCCGCTACCTCCACTCCGACATCGATGCGGTCGAGCGGGTGGAAATCCTCCGCCAGCTTCGCGCCGCGACCTTCGACATCCTTGTTGGCATCAACCTGCTGCGCGAAGGCCTCGACCTTCCGGAGGTCTCCCTCGTCTGCATTCTCGACGCCGACAAAGAGGGCTTCCTTCGAAACGAAACCAGCCTCATCCAGACCGCCGGTCGCGCCGCGCGGCATTTGAACGGCGAGTGTTATCTCTTCTGCGATGTGGTCACCGACTCGATCCAGAAGCTTCTCGATGTCACCGAGTATCGCCGCAGCCGCCAGCGTGAGCACAACGAGCTCCACAACATCACGCCGATGAGCGTGAAGCGTGCGGTGCAGGAAAGCCTTCAGGTTTACTCCCACCAACGCGAGGACGCCGACAAGCTCAACTCCTCGATGGTCGCTGAAGATGAGGCCACCTATGACAAGGTCCGCGTGCTCGCCGAACTGGAAGAGGAAATGCGGGAGGCCGCCTCAAGGCTGGAATACGAGCGCGCGGCCCACCTTCGCGATCAGATCGCCGCCTTGAAGGAAGGGCGTCGCCCGCAGGCAGAAGCGAAAGGCGGCATCAAGTATCCCAAAGGTCGCGGGAGGAAGAAGTAAACGGACCCGTTGATTATCTTCTAAGAGCGAAGGGACTTCATGCGTTCATGGAAGGATGGCGGCTCGATCCATGATCCCAATTGTGGCCCTTTTGATCGCTTGCTCACGCCCGAAGGCAGAGGAATTCACCCCTCCCATGGTCGAGCAACGCGCCGAGGCAGTGGGCTCGCTGGACGGCCTGGAGCCTCGCTTGAAAAGGACCTTCAGCGCCGGCGGAGACTTCGATGCGAAGACGGCCCCGAAGGCGATGGACTGGCTCGCGGCCCATCCCGAACCGGGACAGACGTATTGGGACTATTTCCAGTCGAGCCCGGCCCTGCCGAGAGACAAGCGCACGAAGCTTTATCTGCTGTCGATCGGGGAGTTTGACAAGGAGCTCGCCCCTGACTTGGAGAAGCTGAAAGCCTACACGTCGGCTTACTTTTACCCACTGACCGTGGAACTGCTGCCGGTGGTTCCGGACACGGAGATGAAAGCAACTTCGAGGATCAATCCCGGCACCGGAAAGAAGCAGTGGCTGACTCCCGAAGTAATGAGAACCATCTGGGAGAAGATTCCTGCCGATGCCTATGCGATGCTGGCGGTCACCCTGACGGATCTCTATCCGGATGAGTCGTGGAACTTTGTTTTTGGCCAAGCCCTGCCGGAAAAGCGCGTCGGGGTCTTCAGCTTCGCCCGCTATCACCCGGCGTGGTCAGGCGGCAAACCGGACGACTCCACGAAAACGCTCGTCTTGCGCCGCGCCCTGAAAGTCCTCACCCACGAAATGGGTCACATGTTCGGGATCGAGCATTGCATCCATTTCCAATGCAACATGAATGGCTGCAACAGCCTGCAGGAGGCGGACTCCACGCCGATGGATCTCTGTCCGGTGTGCCTGCGGAAACTTCACCACGCGATCCGATTCGATCCGGTCAAGCGCTATGAAAAGATGAGGGACTTCGATGTCGCGAACGCTCTGGACAAGGAGGCAGACTGGATCAAGCGCCGGCTTGAGGCGTTCGTCACGACGAAGTGAAGCCCGGAGACGTTTGATCCCGATTTTACCACGCGGTCGTGATTTGTCGTTTACCACCAAAGTCCGACCCTCCTAACGTCGCGCCATGCGCTCGATTCACGGGGAAAACTCCGACACCATCGCGTCCGATCTGGTCGAGGCCTCGGTCACCCGCCGGGCCGGCCATCTCGCGCCAGTGACCTTCCAGCTGGGGGGCCGCAAGGTCACGCCCTACGCCCTCGCGCCATGGCAACCCGATGAGATCGATCCATCGCTCCCCGAACTGCTGCTGGTGCTGCGCGGGGATTTCCTCTGCTTCCCCTTCGGCGGCAGCGCCGAGCGTCCACCCCACGGCGTGACCGCGAACCTGGAGTGGAGCCTGGTCGCGCAAACCGAGCGCTCGATCCGTCTCTCGATCCGCGACGTCGATGGCTGCGCGACTTTTGAAAAGCGACTCAGCCTGCGCGATGGCGAGACCGCGATCTATCAGGAGCATGTGATCACCGGGGCCGATGGGGTCTCCAATTACGGCAACCATCCAATTCTCGACTTTTCCCAGATCCCGGAAGGCGCCGGCCGCGTCACCGTTTCGCCATTCCGCTGGGCATCGGTGTATCCGGGGCTGTTTTCCAATCCGGAGAACCGCGAATACGGGGCTTTGAAACCCGGCGCCACCTTCACCGACCTCCGCCAAGTCCCGCTCGCCCATGGCGGCAC
>Ga0209499_1002311_pt1 | contig 12281 bp, 11 predicted proteins | sample C_130208_EF_Meta_FD_187306 | JGI IMG/M metagenome (GOLD analysis project Ga0209499, IMG submission 187306) | Freshwater microbial communities from Lake Croche, Canada to study carbon cycling - C_130208_EF_MetaG (SPAdes) (version 2) | ecosystem: Environmental > Aquatic > Freshwater > Lake...
CCAACTTATATTTTCCGAACTAATACCAATGGATGCAGGACCTGCATTTAAGCGAATACTTGAATTACCCCAAAACAATTGATTGTAATTGGTTGTTTGTATATTATTACTAAAGCTTTTGTTTTGTGCGTTCACCCATTGTGGTTGCAATTGTACAGTCAATGGACCCAATTTTGCATACAAGCCAGCAGATGCCATTACCTGATATCCACTGCTAGCAAGCATTGGCCCATCTAATGTTTTAAAAGGAATATCTGTTGCATATTGTTGGTACAATTGCAGAGGCATTAAATCCACATACCCAAATTTTCCTAAAAAAGATTTGCCTCTTTTTTGCAGATACTTATTTAGTTGATTGCTAGTATTTAAGTTGGATGATGGATTTTGTTTACTTAAATAAATTGGATTAAGTAAAAACGAAACACTTGAATCATATCTTCCTAATAACTGTTCTCTGCGAGCTAAATCCGTTCTCCATTCTTGGTCTAAAGAAATAGATTGTGCCTTTGCAGTTTCATGTAAAAAAATGAATTGCATCAAAAATATAGCAACAAGAAAGGGATACCTAGTTACCTTGTATCCCTTTTTGAAAATGAATTTCAATATTTTATTTTTTATTTTTCCAGAAGCCATAAATACCTTTTTCAACTTCATAATTATCCCATGATTTTTGAACGCGGATTGGTTGTTGTTTGGCCCATTGCCACATATCTGTTAATCCGGCTTCTAAACTTATATTGTCTTCATAATCCAATAAAGTCACACTTAATTCATGTGATGGCAAAGCGTCTTTTACTTCGTGACGTGCTTGTTCGTATTTAATTTCACCTGCTCCAATTATTTTTTTTAATACTTCGGCAGCATCTTTAATAGTATAATACTTCCAGCTACCAATATTGATGATACGATTTTTAGCGCGATCATCTGTTCCAGCTTTCCATAAAGGCAATACACAATCGTCGATACTAGAAAAGGCTCTTTGTTGATCCCCTTCTCCAAAAATGGTAAAAGGTAAATGGTTGATATGTTGGAACATCCAAATACCTAAAACATTACGATAACGATCCCAAATATTTTGATTGCGTCCATACACATTATGCGGACGGATAATACACCATTCTAATCCATGCTGCTCACCTGCAATTTGAATGTCCATTTCACAAGCATATTTTGCTACACCATAAGGATCGATAGGATTCGGTTGATGGGATTCATTGAAAGGAGGATGGCCATGACCATAGACTGCCATACTAGATGTGAATACCAAGCGCCCAATATTGTGTTCGATACAAGCGTTCACCACATTCGCAGTGGCCACAAGATTGCTATTGTAATTGTATTTTCTAATAAAAGGACTCAGGCCCTCTGCCGCATAGGCAGCAAAATGATATACGATATCAGCATTTTCAAATAAAGCTGCAATGGAATCTGTACTCAAATCTAGTTGGTGAAAATCCACACCTGCAGGTACATAATCTTGATAGCCTCCAGACAAATCGTCGATGCCGATAATGGCACAATCAGGTTGGTTCGCTAAAATCCATTCTGCCATTCTAGAGCCTAATAAACCTGCGACCCCTGTTATAATAATTTTCTTCATTATTAGTTGATTATGATGCTCGATGTAATAAGCCCTCTTTGATCCCTTTAATCCATGCCTGTAATTTCTGCCATCGAGCCCTAAAAATAAAATAGAATCCTATGCTAAAAAAATAAAATGAGTTAAATAGTATAACTGAAGGTATAGCCCATGCTGGGGTATGATCTTTAAGGCACCAAATTCGATTGCGGGCATTCAAAAAATGGACTTCTGGACTCACAAAACCTTCTTTTCCCTTTTCCTTGGTTTTATGGGACATCCCAGCAATATGATAAATGACCGACCGAGGTACATAGGCTAGTTGATATCCAGCAGCCTTGATCCTGAAAGAAAGGTCTACATCCTCATAATAAATAAAGAATGCTTCTTTTAAAAGACCTATTTCTTTTAACACCGAAGCACGGATCATGAATGCACAACCCGTGATCCAGTCAATTTTTTTTTCTTTATGTCGAAAAAAATGTTGAGGATCTTTTTTATTGTAGTCAGGTGTTCTATATGTGCCTATGGAAACATTGTAGTTAGATCCTGCATTCCAAATTAAATGACGGTCATGGTGAAAATAAATCAATGGTTGCACTGCTCCAAGCAAAGGATTTTCATCTAATCTAGCAATCAATGGTTCTAAAAAATTAGGCTCCACTTCCACATCATTATTCAACATCATTAAATATTCATAGTCATGTTGCATTGCATAGTCCATTCCTATATTATTTCCCCCCGTGAAACCTTTATTTGTTTCAGATTCAATTAAGATAATATTTGGGAACTGTAATTTTAACGCCTTACCCGAACCATCTACAGATCCATTGTCCACCACAATACAATCATAGTTGGTATAAGTGGTTTGTAAAAGTGATTCTAGCGTTGCTTTGGTTAAATCAAAACTATTCCAGTTAATGAGTACAATGGCTAGTTTTTTTGCAGGTAAATGTTCTGTACTCATTTATAAATGATACGTAAAATTAAATTGACCGATGAATTGTTGTTTGTCATAGCCAGGTACAAAATAAATATCTTGTGGTTGGAACAGCCACCAATTATAATTATTTGTTTGAATATAACTTAATCGCGGACTAAGATCCCATCGGCCAAAAGACCAATCTATTTTTAGAGTGGTGGCAAAATCTACATAAAACCTTCTAAAATCGCCCGAGTTGGTAAAAGAGAATATATAAAAGTCGTTGTTATGCAATCTGCGTTCTGCAGTCAATCCAATTCTGTTTTTGGCTTTACGCCAATTCAATTCAATGGTTTGAGAAGTGGCCCCAGGGCCAATGCCTGCTCCTAAAATTTGACCGTTATGGGTGTATCCTTGCACTACATCGGAACCTAGATACCAAGATGGAGGTGCCCCAATTGTAAATTGTTCGGCACGTGTTTGTAATTGGAGGTTGGCCATCTCTGCTAAAAATTCCCAATAATGTTTTTTAGTGGTTGGAAATATTTTACTAAACCCAAGAACAGATGCCATGCCTTTATCAGGCTGTAAAATAAAATTACGTGAAGTAGTTTGATTTAAGTTCCATCCAAACTCGCCATATAAAGTGGCATTAGCAGCTGGAAGTTGGTATTTGAAATTGAATGCAGTTAAAATAATGGGTTTGTTAGGAAGATCATTGGGCAATCGGTGTACTATATTTTTAATAGGTACATATTGCATGATGCCAACCACTTGATTGGTGTATTGAACATAACTCTGTGATATCCCCAATGTCAAATTTTTAAACCACTTAGGTGTATAATTGATATTAACCCCTTGAAATAGTCTACTTGTATCAGGCTTTGGTACATATAATTTATTGCCTCTATAAGTTTTGGTGGGTTGAGGTGGCTGCCAATTACCATTTTTTAAAAGGCCCCAAATAAATTCATAATTGAACGAACCTATTTTTGTTTGGACTGGTTTTTTATTGGTAATGCTTAGATGCGGGAATCCGCCAGCATTACTAGATAATATTAAAGCATTACGTTTGGTAGGTCCCCACCATTGATTGGCGGTTGAAATTGAGATGGTGGTATTTTTAAAATTGTATTTTAAAAAAGACTGCCCTAAGAACAAATGGGTATACTGTCCTTTACCAAATTGTTCGGGTTGTTCTATAGAATTTTGGAACCTGTAATAGTCACGCCATTGTATGTCATCCATGTCTGCACTAAAACCTTCAAAATTTAAATTTTGAGCAGCTACCAATTCAGGAGCAACTTGTAGTTCAAATTGTTTCCATTTTAAATTCATACCCCCATTAAAATACTGCTGCCAACCCTTTGCAGGAATCATCACGCCATCGTTCCAGTCGTATGGATGATCGCCCACATATTGTAATTTGTTGACAATAGGAAGCATTTTAAATTGTATACCCGTTTTTGCAATAGGCTTAGTTTGGTTCATATCTTGGCCCTTTGCCACCATTGCTATAAAATAAAAGAGTATGAATAATTTTGTTTTACCCATTGGAACGATTGCTTTGAATGATTAAAAAATAAATCACTAAACAAGCACCCTCTATGATCATTGGATAATATCCCAAAGTATAATTAGGCAATCCAAGGTAAAGGAATAATATAAATAATGCAGCTATCAATAATACGATAAGTCCAGCCCCAAAGTAAGATTTGAACTTTTTATCTAGAATTAATTCAGCAACATTTAAAACATTCAGTGCAATCAATAAAGGTACTATAGCAATTAATTTTAACAGGCGTATGGCTTCCATCATGAATGATCCATCTATATTGGCCTTACCTAATAACAGTAAGGATAAAATAAAATGCGGAAAAAAATATAATACTAAGCCCGCACAAACACAGGCTAATGTTAAAATTGAATTTTGTTGTTTTTTTAATGTGCGCCATTGTTCATTGCCTTGTAAATGTTCACCAGCAGCCTTAGGCATGATAGCGGCACTATAAGCATTCACCATCATCCTGCAACTAGAAATTAATTTATCAATTAAACCGTAAGCAGATAAAAAAATGGGGCTTGCAAAAGCAGGCAGTGCAAATAAAAATAAAGATTGTTGTAAATGTACTGTAATGCCGTTTCCTGCAATTAAAATATGCGTTTTAATTAATGCAATGATTCTTTTAAAATTTGGCCAAAAAGTATGGATATGCCGGGCAAAAAAAGCTTGATTAAAAAATAAAGCATTTAATAAAAACATCCCTAAACCAGCACTGAATAAGGCAATGAAAATTAATTGATCATCATTTCTAAAAATATAAATGAGCCCCAAAACCAAGGCTCTAATTAGTATATTTAAAATGCTGTACTTGTTAATTTTATATTGCGCAATTAAATAAAATTGGGGATTGATGTATTCCGCAAATAACATAGGCAAGATGGCTATATAGTAGATACCATTATTAGAAACAGCAGCAACGCCCAAGCTAATGCAAACTGCAAAGAGTAAAGGATAAAAACGAACAGCCAAGGTTTCAATACTAATAATGGCTTTTTCATGTTCGTTATTTGCCCTTCTTAATTCAACCACTGCAGTTTGGGAAGTTCCAAAATTCACCAAGATAGATGCCAATCCACCAAAGGAAAGTGCTATAAAATAAACACCCAACTTAATGGGAGTCGCATAATGAATCAAAATAGGAATCACTAATAACTGAAATACCGCATTAGATATGTTCAGCATCAACAATGCAGCAAACTGACTAATAGTTGGAAAATGAATTTTAAACAACAAAAAAAATTAAGGTAGGTTAATGACTTTAACTACAATGCTAGACATACTCCATGATTCATCACAGATAGGCCTAGGTACATTGGTTTGCACTAAAAAATCTCTAAAATTAAGATTAAGCTTATCACTGCTATGTGTAATTGTTTTTACAATTCGGTAAGCCGAACTTGTATTAATACCAGAACAGTTATCAGCAGTTCCTTCAAATATTCTAATGGCATCCGTCATAGGTGGATTATTGACAATGCCGTATTTAACAGGATAGGATTGAAACAAGCAATACAATGCATTACATGGAGAATTAGAAAAAGTTGAATTGACTAAATCCATACCATCTGCTTGCATCCTCCAAATATCAGGTCCATCAATCCCTCCATAGCTATTATTTCCATCCCAGCTATTGTGAAAATAAGGGACTACTTCTATTTGAATGGCTTTATGTTTTGGTAGGTTTGTAAGGTTTAAAGAGAAGCCTCCATTGTTGTACCTGCCAATGATATTGGTACCATTGTACTTGTACAATATTGCACCTTCTAATCCTGTTTTATCTCCAGTATTAAAATTGTTATTGTACACCACCGCTTCATCATAACCAGACTTAATGCAGGATGTAAAAAGTAAGATGCAAAGTGCAGTTTTAAAAAATGATTTGAACATACATTAAAATTTATATGGCAATGCCATCCTTAGTCACAGTCAATGAATAGGTTACTTGGGCAGATGATCTTATTTTACCCAAGTAAAGATAAAAAAAATAGTGGGGAGTGGGGGTATTAATTCACAATAGAAATGACCTTACTATCCAATTGTTGATAGATACTATTGTTGCTAATATATTCTGGAACTAGTTCTTTCATTTTACTGACTAGTAACATCTCGTCGTTGGTGGTGCTTAAAATGGTTTCCAATTCTAAGGTGTTTTGTTGCACCAATTCAAATGAGACTTCACGCACTTTGGCAATTAAAATCTTATCGTGGTATGTTTGAGTGGTATTTTCTGCGTCGTTTAACAATTCCTCGTATAATTTTTCGCCAGGGCGCAAACCACTATAAGTTATATTTACATCAATATTTGGAATCAAGCCATATAAACGAATCATCTTACGTGCTAAATCTGAAATGGCCACTGGCTTACCCATATCAAATACAAATATCTCACCTCCATTACCCATACTTCCTGCCTCCAAAACCAATTGACAAGCTTCAGGAATGGTCATGAAATACCTGGTAATATTAGGATGCGTAACGGTAACAGGTCCTCCTTTTTCAATCTGGTCTTTAAAACGAATAATTACCGAACCATTTGAACCAAGTACATTTCCAAAACGAGTAGTGATAAATTTAGTGGTTAATTCCTGTTGATTCGATAAGGCTTGCACATAGATTTCAGCCATACGTTTAGAGGCGCCCATAACATTGGTCGGGTTCACTGCCTTATCGGTAGAAATCATTACAAAACGTTCTACTTTATGTTGAATGGATAAATCGGCAATTATTTTTACACCAATCACATTGTTGCGAACCGCTTCTGTAGGACAAAGTTCCATCATGGGAACATGTTTATAAGCAGCAGCATGGTATACATATTGAGGTTCAAATTCCTCAAATAGTTTTTCCATTCTTGTTTTGTTGGTAACATCCGCCAAATAACTCACGCAATTAATACGCGTTCCGTTTTCTTGTAATTCTAGTTCAAGGTTATGCAATGGAGTTTCGGCTTGGTCGCATAAAATAATGACTTCTGGGCCATAAGGAATTAATTGACGCACAATCTCAGAACCAATAGAACCTGCAGCACCAGTGACTAAAATACGTTTTCCTTTAATCTGTGCTTTAATTTGGTTGTTATTGATTTGGATTGCGTCGCGCTCCAATAAGTCTTCGATTTTAATAGATTGTAATTGTCTACTATTGAATTTGCCTTCTGCCCATTTTGAATAAGCAGGTACAGATAATACTTTAATATCATGATCTAAACAAAAATCAACCAATTCGTTTTTACGTTTGGTTGGTAAAGTATAGCTAGCAATAATCAATTCATCCACAGGTCTAATAGCCACCATCTCTTTAAACTCATTGAAAGAAAGGATGGGTGCACCATTTAAATTTTTACTACCTTTTTTTCTGTCATCATCAATAAAGGCTATCACTTGAATATTGGCAAGACCATCGTTTTCAAGCACACGTTGTGTAGCCACACCAGTGGCAGCAGCGCCAAAAATCACCACCAATTTTTTTTGCATTTTATAATTCTTGGCGTAAGCAAATAGGTATTTTACCAATACCCTATAACTTATTAAGAATAAAAAACTAAAAATGGTATATAATACAATGACCAAAGTAGTCAGTGACAAAATATTGCTAATACCCAATGCTAAAGTATGAATCACTAAAATAATGAAGGAAGATATACCCACCGCAATTGTAATACGAAGCGCATCCTGCACACCCGTATAACGTACAATGCCCATGTAAGATTTAGTGGTTGTAAATACTAAAGCGTTCACTAGTACAATTAAAAATATAGCATTCAACACATGCTCCCAATTGGTTACTGCAAACACCACATTTTGTTGAATCAAAATAGCGATGAATAAGGCAGTCACAGTTGCCCCTAAATCTAATAATAAAATGACGAACTTAGGAACAATGCTAAAATTGTTAATCTCAAACATATTTGTTTTATGTTCTATCAAAACTTAGAGGGGTTGATTTGTAGAGGTAATTTAAATCTGATACAAAGTTAGGGTTCAAAAGGATGCAAAACGCATGAGTGTATTACATAATAATTAAAAAAATTATAAATTTATTGATAATCAATTAATTAGCCTTTATTAGCATCATTTTGTGCTTTCCAAAGCTTAACCTCGTAATTAATAGAATTCAAGGAATGATCTTTATCAATAAAGTGTAAAAAGGTATTTAATAATAGTCCTGTTGAGCTAAGGGTATGGGTAACTAAATTTTTACCAATGACGCTGCTAATGGTTTCCATTTTGTTCCCAAACAAATAAGTGTTTTGGTTTCTGATTAAAAGTGCATCGTTTAACACATGTTGCATTAGTACATTACCCGCATTGTCCAAGGCCAATGCTAATTCTAAAAAATACACAGAAAGTGAGTGTACTCTTTTTACCAAACTTTGACGGATGACTGCATACAAAAAACCAATAGGTGCTGTGGTAAAAAATAAAACAAAAGCAATACAAAAAAGTAATAAACTCTTGAATAAAGGCATGCGGCTTGTTTTAATCATAAATTTTTTTTTTAGAAATTTTTCAATGAGAAAAAAGTAGTGAATCAAGCGTAGTAATTGTTTTCTACAATGACCTAGAACCCTTTCTATTAAAGGATTATAAGTGTTTTAGTAAATGTATCATTTAAGTTTGATACTGCAAATTTTAATCCTAGATTTAATCAACCAAAACAATTAAGTATGAATAACAAAGCGCTACTTGTTGGCATCAATGCCTATCCAAATCCCAATAATAATTTAAGGGGATGCATTAACGATATTATAGATATGGAATATTTTATTGCTTCTAAAAACAAAGTGTATAAAAAAGAAAATATCAAAACATTGACAGATAGCAAGGCTACTAAAAAAAATATCATAAATCACTTAAAATGGTTGCTTTTGGGAGCAGGTGCTGGAGATCAAATCTTATTTCATTATAGTGGACACGGTGCGCAGTTGCCCAGCAAAGGACATGCTTTTGAAAAAGACGGCTTAGATGAGATTATTTGCCCTTATAACTTTAGTGATGCGGATGCCACCCAAACGGCCATAAGTGATAAGGAATTTGCGAAAATTTTTGCTGGCATCCCCAAGGGGGTGCATTTTGTATGGATATCTGATAGTTGCCACTCAGAGGACCTGTCCAGAAAGCAAGCAATCATCACTCCCGATACAAGGTTTAGAAGATTCAATCATGAACTACAACAAGGTGTAGCTATTCCAGCCGCTAGCCTGAGTGCCGCGCCCATTCCATTGCATGGTGCATTACTAAGTGGCTGTGCTTCGCATCAGTTAAGTGCCGACGCGTATATCAATAACAGGTTCAATGGCGCATTTACCCATTTTTTAATTAAGAACTTAAGCCAATACGGGCAGGATGCAAGCATGCAGGACATTATAAAATATGTGAACATGGATTTAATGAACAATGACTATGATCAAAATCCACAGAGCGAGGGGTTGTTGAGGACGGAGAAATTCTTTGCATCTTAAATCACTGAATATCCAATCAAATAAATAACTCAATAATTAATTAAAATATAGTTGCATCATTAACTCAATATATAATTCATACAAATGAAAATAAATTTAAACGCTAACAAGAAAAAAAAAATAAGGATGGGCTTGATATTATTGCTTGTTCTGAACTGTGGGGCTGCGCAAGCGCAGTCCCAACAAGGCCTTATGAGTAGGCTCATTGAAATTAAATACAGTACCGAATTGTATTTAACCACTCAAATCAAAAACGAAACAAATCCACAAAAAAAGGATAGCGCACTTGCCCTATACAATACCATGCGCTGGAAGGTCGATGGATTTGTGTATCAATTAAGTAGTACACTTATTACAAAAAATAGTCCTAAGGTATTTAAACAAATAGACGCCTGGTGTTTTGCACAAAAAGAAACAAAATTGAATATGGTAAGTAATCAAAATATAGCAGCGCATGTAGCAAGTTTTGCTGAGATAGACGCTTTGTATCATAATCAAATTGTTCCAACATTATACAACAAACCCAAAACGCTAAACCTTACCACTAATGTGTTTTATTTATTAAAGGACTCCTACTCCATCATTAAAGGGCTAAGTGATTTAAAGACGAGCAAAACCATGGCGATTGTGGAGCTATTGGATCATGCTAGGTTGTTGAGCCCTGGGGAGGTGGTGAAGGGATGGAAATAAAAAAGCCAGGAAAAATATCCTGGCTTTTCTTAATATCTTTGAAATTAAATTTTAGTGACTCACTCCTCTTCTAAATAAAACATTAGTAAAAGTTTTTATAATAATTTCAATATCAAATAGAAGTGATTTTTTATTTATATATTCTTGCTCCAATTTAACTTTATCTGCTATTGAAATTTCATCTCTACCATTTATTTGGGCCCATCCAGTAATTCCTGGCTTTAATTTGTCTACCCCTGAAGCTACTCGCAAAGTCATTAAATCGTCTTGGTTATATAATGCAGGACGAGGTCCAACAAAAACCATTTCGCCTTTAATGATATTAATAAGGTTCGGTAGTTCGTCTAGACTAGTCTTACGAATGAACTTACCAATTCTTAATAAATATTGATCTGGATTGGTTAATAAATGAGTAGCAACATTTGGAGTATTTTTCTTCATACTACGAAACTTATATATTTTGAAGAAAGTATAATTGATGCCTACTCGTTTTTGTGTAAAGAAAACAGGAAATCCATCTTCAATAAGTATTGCAAAGAATACTAAAAAGAAAATGGGTGATAAAAGTATTAAAAGGGAAAGAGCAGAAAGTCTTAAAAACATCTAAAATTGATCTTTTACTTCTACAATTGTTTTTTTTATCCCAGACTTAAGATCAATTATTGGACTCCAGCCTAAATTATTAATTTTACTTGTATCCATTAACTTTCTTGGTGTGCCATCAGGCTTTGAAGTATCAAAAAACAATTGGCCCTCATAACTAACTTCAGACACTATTAATTCAGCTAATTCTTTAATAGAAACATCTGTGCCACAACCAATATTTACGATACCTTGTTCATTATAGTTTTGTAATAAAAAATAACATGCATCAGCAAGGTCGTCCACATGTAAAAATTCTCTTTTAGGCGTACCCGTTCCCCAAATAGTAACAGTTGGTTCATTATTTTTTTTGGCTAAAATAATCCTTCTTATTAATGCAGGAAGTACATGAGAATTTTCCGGATGATAATTATCATTGGTTCCATACAAATTGGTAGGCATTGCTGAAATAAAATTACAACCATATTGAGCTCGGTAGCTATCACACATTTCAATTCCAGCAATCTTTGCAATTGCATAAGGCTGATTAGTATGTTCCAGGTATCCACTTAATAAATACTCTTCTTTTAATGGTTGAGGTGCCATTTTAGGATAAATACATGATGAACCTAAAAACAACAATTTTTTAACTTTATTCAAATAAGCGGCATGAATTATGTTAGTTTCTAACATTAAATTATCATATATAAATTCTGCTCGGTAGGTATTGTTAGCATGTATTCCTCCTACTTTGGCGGCAGCCAATATAACAAATTCAGGCTTTTCTTTGTCAAAAAAATCATTTACAGCTTGCTGATTTCTTAAGTCTAACTCTTTTGAAGTTTTGGATACAATATTATTGAAACCTTCTTTCCTTAATTTTCGTTCGATACCAGATCCAACCATACCTCTATGTCCAGCAATATATATTTTAGCACTTTGATCCATTTTATAATCCACTTTGTTTAATGTGTAATTCTTTTTTGAACAAAGTAATATCACTCGCAACCATTTCTTTAACTAATGATGCTAAATCATATTTGGGCTTCCAACCTAATTTAGTCATTGCTTTAGTTGGATCTCCAATTAATAATTCAACTTCAGTAGGTCTATAATATTTAGGATCTACTTTTACAATTACTTCTCCTATAGCAACCTTATATTCGCCAGTATTTGCTATAACATATCCTTCTTCATTTTCATCTTTTCCTCTAAAACCCAACTCAATGCCTAATTCGGCAAAACTCATTTTCACAAAATCACGAATTGTGGTTGTAATTCCAGTTGCTAATACAAAATCCTCAGGTTTTTCTTGTTGCAATATCAAATACATACCCTCTATATAATCCTTAGCATGTCCCCAGTCTCTTTTAGCATCTAAATTTCCCAAATACAAACAATTATCTATACCTAATGCAATCTTAGCAGTGGCTCTTGTAATTTTTCTTGTTACAAATGTTTCTCCTCGTTGAGGTGATTCATG
>Ga0209499_1002318_pt1 | contig 12259 bp, 6 predicted proteins | sample C_130208_EF_Meta_FD_187306 | JGI IMG/M metagenome (GOLD analysis project Ga0209499, IMG submission 187306) | Freshwater microbial communities from Lake Croche, Canada to study carbon cycling - C_130208_EF_MetaG (SPAdes) (version 2) | ecosystem: Environmental > Aquatic > Freshwater > Lake | place...
TGTAACAACCTCTGTCGGTAAACTTAAAGAACCATTTAATATTAAAGTTAAATAATTTTTTTGTGTTCTAGCGTCTTTACTATCATATAAGTCAACCTTGAAGAACGACTTTTGGACTGTCATTGCATTAGTTCTAAGTTCTTCAGGAGTAAACGTATTACCCAACTCATAACTATTATACCATGTAGGTACTAATGCGTTTGGTGTTAATGTATTTTGTGTGTAATCAGCAAAATAAAATTTATAAGTTATTGAAGTATTAAGTTCATTATTACTATCTAAAATAGGTTTTCGTGAGAACCTAGCCATCTCAAAGTTTTGTGGTACACCAACCATTTCTTTAGCAACAATAGATTCGTAATCATCAATCAAATCACCACGATTAGCAAAATCCCAAGTAGTCGGTATGTTAACCTGTAACTGAAAATTTTTATTTGTATTTAAAATTTTATACTTATTCACATCCGTCAATTATTGGGTCGTTAACTGAAATACTAGTGTTAAACACATTAGTACCTTCAGGTATTATTTTAAAAAAGAAATTATCATATAAATAATGTCTACCATTCATAAATGGATAATCAACACCAACATTAGTTTCATCTATAAAACCATATGGATATAAATCTCTCCATCTAAAATCATTATTTCTTACAGAGTAATAAGCGTGATTTGGGAAATTCTCAATTCTAAAATTCTGTGGGTTACCCTCATCACTCTGTTCAACATATGGAGAATATTCCTTAACAGTTAAACTATTATGAGGTTTATAGTAATATCCAAGTTGATTTTGTATGTTAGGTCCAATAGAAAAATTATCAGGATTAAAAGTAAACTTATGGTAATAATCAGATATTACTCTTTCTTTTTGGTCAAAATCATTCCATTCACAATAATCTCCGTAAATTGTATCACCAGTATTTAAATCCCTGTTATAATAAAATGCTCTTTGTGAAACTAATGGTGTTGCGTTTTGTTCGTAATTATCAAATGTATTAGGATTGTTCCAAAAGTTAGTTTGTATATTCGTTAATGAAAATTGATTAGACCACCAGTTATTTAACTGAGGTCCTAAATTAAAATCCCAACCTTGTCTCAACGAAACATTACTTGTACCGTTAGGTTTATTAAACCAACCAAAATAACCTCTGTTAATAACTGTAACAAATATTTCCGATACGGGTCTTCTTTGATTATCAATCATTCCTTTTAAATCAAGGTATTCTTGGAAGGAAACATTATAAGATAAACTATCTTCTTTAACCGAAACTCTTCCTTGATTATTTAAGTATGGTGGTTGTAAAGATTTTGATTCAAACTTTTTCTTTGTCCTTAAAGCATTATTTTCAAAACCTGAGTTATTAATTATCGCTTGTCGATATGGTGTTAATATCTTGTGTAATCTAACATAATATTTTGAAGTTGTTTCCTCAATATTATTTATGTCTAATACTCGTTTAAAAGTCCCTTGAAGTCCGTTTGTAAAAACGTTGCATTGATACCCAACATCATAGACATCAAAAACTGTAAGTTCAGAATCGACAAAACCATTACCTAAATTATAAACTTCAAACGCCTGTATGTTATTACAATTACCACCTGTTTGGAAACTTAATGACACATATTCACCCGGAGTTAATCCGTGTGGACATGGACAAGTAAACCTCAACATTGGTTTTCCGTCACCATCATTTGTTTTATTCATTATAAATGGTATACCATCACCCGCAGTCCAACTATATGTCGTTGACGTACCTGTTTGATACTGCATAGTCGTCGCAGTTGTTGAACTAAAAGCGTAAGTTAAATGAAAATACCAATTATAAAATGTGGTTTCACTTGCTTGAAATTTAATATGTTTGTTTGCGCCAACTGTCCATCCCGGTATTCCGTAATCAGTTCTAATAAATTTAAATTCATCGTACTGTGGGAATCCTTTCCAAGCAATAGGTGTTAAACAATTAAAATTAATTTGGTCTTGTTTATCTACTAAAACGTTAGAATAATACAAATTATTATTAAATGGTGGATACGGGTAATTTTGATTGTTAACCAACTTACCAGCAACACCTTCATAAGCATTTTCAAATACCATATTAAACTTACAAGTAGGTACAAAAATTGTTGAAGCTTGTCTTTCAGTATCAAATAATTGAGCTAAATTTAAATTTGTATTTCTTGAATATTCTTCAAGTTCTTTAATAGTATTTTCAATTGGGATTTGTAAACTAATGTCATTATCAGTTGCTCCCTTATATCTTAAAGAACCTTTAATATATCTATTACTTCCTAAATCAGACATTTGTTTCAGTATTAATATATTTTGTTATGAACACATCCATAGCGCTTCCACCTTTCTTCAATCCAAAATAGAAGTAAAACGGTGCTCCCACTAAAAACTTTTGTTCGAAATTTTGTGGTGTTAATTCGGTTGGTACTCCGTTATTGTCAAAATTAATTTGAGTACCTCTAACGTAATAACCATCACTTTGGTCATTTTGGAAATATTGCGACGCAGGATTTAATCTGTCTAAACTTTGGTATTTGTAAGAGAAAAACGCCTCATCAGCGGTACTATAATTGTTTGATTGACTACCAAATATATTTGTAGTTGGCCCACCACAATAATTTAAACCCCATTGGTAAAATGGAACTTCCTGAGAATTAGTTTTAATATTAGTAAACCAACAATCAATTATTTGTTGATTATTTATCAATGTACCTGAACTATTCCAATTAGTTCTTCTTGGAGAGATATAATCTCTATCTTGAGTATCACCTGTAAGTAATAACCCAAATACTGGAAAGTTATTAATCTGCCCAAAAAATACTGAATCGGAAGTATAAGCTTCAGGTGAAAATTCCGTCATACCAAATTGTGAATTAATAGCAATCATTTGCGAATAATCACCATCAATATATCCAGGAACTAAAGTTGCTCCATTATTATTCCATCTTGTATTTGAAAATAAAGCCTTTACTGAAGGGTCGTTACTACCTTCATCTGGACTATCTGAAGTTGGTATAAGTTGTTGATTAAATGAAGTGTTAATTAATCTACTTAAAATAAATAAATTTAATACATCATTAATTCCTTGGAATGATGTCGATTTAACTTTAGAAACGATATATCCGTCATAATCATCGTTATATACCAACTCTTGTATAAAATCTGACTTAGGACCTAAATCTAATAGTGTTGTTGGTGAACCTAAAAATTTATTATTACCAGTATTAGTTGCATTTCCTCTGTTGTTCTTTTTACCAATAAAACCTCCTATTTCAAGATTATTTTGGTCTAAAACTTGAAAGGGACTACTTCTATAATAGAAATTACTTGTTTGGTCATGTAAATAAATTAAATCAGTACAATATAAACTTGACGGATTATTATTTAAATCAAATATTCTTTGGTTTTGGAACGGATACGCATATAATGTCCCATTAATATATTGGTTAGTAAAATTATGAGATGTAACATCAAAACACAACGCTAAATTTAAATTAAGTCGTGTCATCCACTCAACTAAATTTCTTACATCTTGACCAATAGTTAACAACGGTCTTGACACAATATTATAACATCCTTTACCCTGAAGAAAAAATAATTCTTTACCTGATGGGTCAATATAATCTTGAACACAATTAGGTTTAATATATGGTTCCCCATTAGAATTAACACCATAACAAGATAATGGAACCGATTCCGAACAATTGCTTAAACTATTCAATACTTGAGTATAACTTGGTGGTGTAAATATTAGCGAACTTTCATTATTTGTTTGTGGGGTAGTATCAATTGCAATAACTTGAGTTGATTCACCTTCATCATTTATTTTAAAAATTGCAAATTGACTATTTTGGTGTAATAAGAAACTATTTGATTTTGCAGTTTGAATTGTTGTTGACGTTGGTAACCTATCAGACCTAAACACAATGTTCAATCCATCATTTAAAGAGGTAGTCATACCTGTCCCATATTGTGTTGAGAAAAATCTTGGGGTACCAATTAATTTTTCTTGAGTTGTGGTAACAACTCCTGTACCATCAGTAAACTCTTCCACATCAATTCCAAATGGTATTGTTACAATTCCATTTGTTCCGTTATATGAAAAATTACTTCTCATGAAAGAAGCTCCATCAATAACTTCATTACCCTGATAACCTAATACATTTTTAACACCTGCACATCGATTATCTTTCTGAGCGGTATAAAAAGAAAAGTTATCAGTACCAACCCCATAAGGGACGTAATATGTTTGAGGTGAAGTAAATATTTTTGTGAAGGTATTTACCTTATAACTGGAATTATTTTCGCTACAACTATTATTAGAATTTATAGTTAAAACATTTTGACTAAATGATGTTGTTAGATTATCAAGTATGTTATTACCAAACATATTTATACCCATCCCTATTGAATCGAAGTAATTTAATATGTTATCTCCAGCAAATACAATTTGTCCATTACTGGAATTAAAACTTGTCGCGTCTACCGATGAATAATATGACGGTAATGTCGTATTCCCATTAGTAACATAATCATTTTGATTATAAGTAAATGCATAACTTTGTTTAAACAAATTTGAAGTGTTGTCTAAAATTTCATTATGTCTGTCAGAATAAATTGTACCTGTAATAGGATAATTCATTTTAAATTCACCTTCAACAATTAAAGAATTATTAAAGTTATTTGAATATGAGTTAAAACCAAATATTCTACTTAAATCAATTTTTTGAGGAATTCTAGGCGAATGTACATCAATACCACGTTGTAAAATAACTATTTTATAATCATCATAATCAGTAATAAAGTTTGTTAAACGTGTTGACCCAGCTTCAATAATACCCGTTGCCTTATTTGGCATAATTCTAATATAAGGTATATTCAAATAAGATTGAGTATTATTAACTCGTTGTAAGTATCTAACACCAAAACTTAATTCATCCGAACTTGGGTTTGCCAATGTAACATATTGGCCTATCGTCATCCCTGTAATAACTTGGAAATATTCGACATCTGATGCAAATGGTGTAATCCTATCAACAGATGTTGTAGAAGATAAAATAGGTACAATATATGTTGTTTCTAAATCACCCGTTCCCTGGCCTAACGGAGAGTTAGGATTAGCATATGTAACTGTTAATGATGGTGGGAATATTGTAGTACCAGTCGTAACATTTCGATTTAAGTCACCGCTTAAAGTATCATCTTGGAATGAAATTAACTGTCCTAAAGAGTAATCAGGAGCAGTTTTATCTAATACCAAAATTATAACATTATCATAATGGAAATCGTTAACACCTATATTTTCATTAGGAAACCATTTCACCTTTATTTGATTCCATCCAAGTTCAGAACCATTTCCAAAATCAGTTACGTTATTAAAATATTTTGATTTAGTATTAAATAAATTATATAACTCAGAAGGTGGTAATGCCGTTGTTGAATAATATTCACCAGTTGAAACATATTGTGAGTTTGCGGAATCTAAATAATATGTTGGTTGAATTGGGAATCTTTTAATATTAATATCAACCGAACCTGTAAATATTTGACTAACAACATTGATTGATTCTACAGGTATCCCATTATATAAAGCATTTGATGTACTATTAATTAAATAAGATGTTTGTAAATCAAAATCCACTTGAGGAAATGAAATTGAGGGTCCATTGTAAGTTGAGTCAATTTCAGTACTTGAATTACATTTACATCTTTCACATCCGTCATCAGTATAAAGGACTAAAGGTAATGTAACATTTCTAAGTTTCTTAGCAATTCTTTTAATATCATCATAAATTAATGCTAAAGTAACCGAACCCGATAACCATAATAATGCCTTTATTCCGTGATTAACCGCAAGTGCAACTGCTGGAGGGACATTAGCTAAAGCCGCAGCAACACCAATAATTTCATAAGCACATTGGTATAAAAAAAATCCTATAAGAAATGTCATTGTTGCCGGCAATATTGTCACAAACAAAAATGCCAACACATGAATAACAAATAAAAGAGCTATAAAAATAAATTTAAATAGATTTAAGAAAAAAGAGATGATTAAATAAATAAAATCAAACCTATAAAAAGCATCGTTAGTTGGAAATGTATTATAGTCACCCTGACAACTTGTATCAGTAATTCTTTTAATACCAACAGTATTCCAAGCGTATCTACTACCCTGATATCTATCAATAAACTGAGTTGTAGTATATACCTTATTATACGATATATCATAGAATGTATCTCTACAATTAATTGCCTCATCAGGTACCGCATAATCATTCCAATCTAAACTAAAAGCGTAAGAACCTTCCAACATAAATCTGTTAAAAGGAATATTATAAAATGTAAAAAGATATTGGGCCGCAGGGTCTTCTCTATAAAATTGTAATGTATAAGTCCCGACTTCTCTAAATAATTGACTGAGATAAGGGTTACCATTAGGGTCAGTAATTGTTAAATCTCTAACATTCTGTACCGTTTTAATCCTAAAAATATCACTTTCGTTAACTGTGAGTGTCGCCGTAACCAAATCACTATCAGGTAACTGACCACTATCGGTAAAATCAAATTCACTAAAAGCTAATGATATTGGGTCAGTAAATGGGTCATTCCATCCTCTTTCTTTAATGTTTGGTAATAAAAAATACGCTCTCTTGGTTGGGTCACTTAAAGCGGGTGATTGTGACCACTTAACTTTAAATCGATATTTACCCCTTGTTGGTACCCCTAACTTAGGGTCACTACTTATTTTTTTAACACCATTCTCATCGGTATACACATAGTCCAAGTTCATAGGTACTTCTAACACCCACACCCCATTTTCGTCAATAACTTTACCGTCATTGTCTAACTGAGCTTGTTCTAAAATTGGTCTACCATCCTTATCATTAAAGATTGTTTGTCTCAGAGCAATTATCTGTCCAGGACCTGTAGTCATGGTACATAATTCACCAGCAGTCCTTTTAACTTTACACGCTGATTGTGTTTGATTTAAAAATTTAAAGTTCTTACCAACTTTTTGAGTATCATCAGTAGATATTATTGAACCCATAAAAACTGCCGTAGGTTCAAGTTTAACATTATTCTCAGATGTTAAATCAAAGTCAACTCTAGCAATGTTATAATTACAAATCTCAAGTTCACCAAAGAATGGTTCAATCTGAACCGTTTTTTGAACTGTCACAATTTGTGGTAACTCAGCGTAATTTGTTGATGATTTAAATTTTGAACCATTAACGGTACTCTCAGTCGCCAACCCCATTCTTATCAAATCTTGGGGAGTTAACGAGAACTCACCAATGTCTGAAAGGTCAACTTGCATAAATAAAGTTTGTTGTCCCAATGGGAGACCAAAAATCATGTAGTCACCCGACTCATTAGTTTTAACTGTAAACTTGTAATATTTTTCGTAAACCTGAATAAGTGGTTTATCAGTTAAAACATCTAAACGTTCAGGAAAAGTACCAGTAGGGACGTGACCTGAGTGTGATTGAGTATAAGGTAAAAGATTATATCTATACCCATCATCATTAATATCTGTAAAACTTTTATAAGGATATAATGAAGCAATATAGTCATTTTGAGTATCTATGTCCTCGATTGGAATAAATACAGAAACTCTTGCGTTAGGGATACCAAAACCATTATTACAAAATATTCTACCACAAACAACACCATAATCCGCACAACTTCTAATGTAGATATCGTCAGGACGAATAGCCAAAGACAAAATTTCTAATGTATCAAAATTTTGTTCTAAAACTATAGGTATCTTAACAGGAATATTTTGGTTAATACCTAATTGGGTACGTATTCTATATGACTTTGGCATTTTACTTTTTTAATAAATAGTTTAGCTACTATTTTCAAAATAGTAAATTATGTTTCAAAGTTAAGAGAAGTTGACAGTACTTAAATTTAAAGTACTTACAGTAATATCCTTATTTGGAAATCTAATTTGATAAATTTGTGATGGTGTGGCAAATAATGTTTCGTTAATCAAACCAATTTGTTTTGTTGTACTATCACTATACGCTTGTGATGTTTGATTTGAAGAGTACTGACCTCCGACTAAATTGAATACATTTATTTCACTGATAGATAAAATACCGTTTAATGATTGTATTAATCTTTTTAACTCGGATATATAAACATTTTCACCCATACTCCTATTTAAAGGACTAAAGAAAGTATCTACAGTATTAACTATATTAGTAACAACAGTTCCTTGATTTTGTGTTGAATCTAATACCACACTAATCTCAAGTTTTAAATCAATAACCTCAGCGCTTTCAACCGAAATATAATCATTAATCATTCGATAATTTGAAAGATAATTTGAAACATTTGTTTTCAAACTACTTGATACATTTGAACTTAGTTTGCCTTGGTCATCAAAAGTTAACATTTTAACTTTAATTTTATTATCCTCTTCAGTTATTGCAACTTTCGCAGGTGCCCCAAATTGTGATGGCATTTTTCTTAAAACCGCATTATAATCATTAATTGTCACCGCTCTGTTTTGAGAAGAAAAGTTAAATCCAATTAAGTTTCTAACTTCTTCAACAGTCGGAACGTTAGCTCCACCAATAGCCGCAGTGACATTAGTACAAGAAATACTATTAATAACTGAACTATTAATTGATGGATTTGGTCCATTAACCGCGAAATTGATAGTACCTATTTGGTTAATAACACTTGTACCTAAATTAGTACCCAATCCACCACCAATTCTATATTGTACAAATAGTGTTGTATTTGGAGTAATTGTTGACCCTAATGATAAGTTATTTGAATATTTAGATAAATCTAAAGGTGTCCCATTTCTAGCAAACTCTCTTAAGAGTTCATCTGTTGACTGACTTCCTCCACCAAATGTCATTTTTAAAAATCCTTGTGGAGTATATTCAGTTATAAATTTATTACTTGTCTGAAGATACTTTCCAACTTTTTTTCCAGCAGCACTCTGTGAACCTGTTGGGTCTTCAACAAATATTCTATCTTGTGCCAACGCATCAACCTCATACCATCTATTGTTTAGACCTAAAAATTCTTCAACAGACGGAACATTATTGTAGTTTAGTCCATCTTTTAATAAAACACTTGTAACCCCTAAAACATTTTTTTCAGGTAAAAACAATTCTAAAAATGGTCTTGACTCAGAGGTAGTAATTGTCTTTCTAAACACTTTAGTGATACCATTAACAACAGGTTCTCTTTTAGTAATTCTATAATTTATTGTTATCCCATTTGCGTTTTGAATAGGTGTTTTAGTTCTATTTCTAAAACCTTCACTATTTGTTTCTTTTGAAAAATCTATGTCACTCGCAGTTTCAAAAACTTGTCCTGCACCATATACTTGTGAACCTCGTCTTAATATTCCACAATATTTAATATTTTCTTTATCCCCATCAGCAGGAACGACAATTGAAAAATCTACTAAAGCAACTGACGGTCTTTGTCCAGGAATTTTAAGTCCGTATGTTCTTGCGATGTTATATATTGATGAACTCTGTTGGGCATATTGTAATACAGTTTCTTGTATACCTCTATCAATGTGATAATGTAAATTATCTGTAACTGCAGCATTAAGGTCTAAAAAAACTGAAAAAACTGCCGCATCATTAACATTTTGAACTAACTCAGGGTAATACGCTTTAACAAAATTTACTAACTCTTGTCTTATATTTTGAAAGTCCCTTGTTGTATATGATATTTGTTTGTTTGCCATCTTATATATTAATTATTACAAAACTACTTGAGTTAAACACATCATTTGTTATTTGATAGTCAATTCTTACTTTAGCAGTATATTCTTTAGTTGCCAATCCTGGTATAGTTAATTGTGTATTTACAACGTTTCCTTCTGTTGTTACATATGGACCCGCTTCTTCAGATGATAGAGCGGTGACCCTTATCGATGTTATCAATAAGTTCGGTATATATGTTTCCACAGAATCTTTAATTTCCGATTCAATATCATTGAATGTTGGTCCATCTAATGGTTCAAAAATATACTCATACAATCTTGTGCCAAAATCAGGTAAAAAATATCTACTACCTTTTCGAGTTAATAATAAGTGTATTAAATTATTTTTAATCTCATCACTAGGAGTTTCAGATAAGTTAATGTTGGCCCATCTAATGGTTCAAAAATATACTCATACAATCTTGTACCAAAATCAGGTAAAAAATATCTACTACCTTTTCGAGTTAATAATAAGTGTATTAAATTATTTTTAATCTCATCACTAGGAGTTTCAGATAAGTTAAGATATTTTCCAGTTAAGGAATCACCAAAAGGAAAATTAATACCGTATGTTACACCATTAGCCATATTTTATAAATACTATGAAATAAAAAATCCGAACTTAGTCCGGATTTTATTATTAAGTTCTTAATATCAAATTTATAATCCCATGTCATCAATAAACTTTTTATGAGATTTTTTGTAAGAAGATTGTTTTTCATCGTAAACATCAGTTGTGTATTGCCAATTCCAATATAGTTTCTTATTAGGTTCAAATCCATAGAACTCATGTACTTTCATTTGAGTCTTAGTTACATCTTCACCGTTCCAGTTTTGTCCAACACAAATAAACCCTGTCTCAATACCCTCAACTATATTTTTTTCACCTAAAGTATTATGTCTATTTTCAATCCAAGTTAATCGTTCAATCAAATTTTGATAGAACATATTTGCTTGTCCCCATCTCACTGAACTAAAAAATACTACAGCATCTGCCTCAAAAAGTTCTTTAGATATTTTCCAAAGTTCATCTGTTTTATTGTTTAAACTTGCCCAACATCTGTGATATCCTGAAGGATTTTTTTTATCATCTTTAAGTAACGCTTTTAAAAGCCCACAACTATTACCATCTTCTCGTGATACGTTTCCTTCACAAGGAAATATCTTTAATTCTGAAACATCAATGAATACTGATTTGTCGCCAAGTTCTTCATTCAAATACATTGCTAAGATTTTTGATTTAGGAACATCAATATTTTTTGGGTCCCAATTATGTCTATTTGAACAACTTAATAATAAAACTTTCTTTTTCTTTTTTAAGATATCCAAAGTTTCTTTTAACTTTTTTTCACCACCCTCTTGAACCATGTTCTCTGAGAGCATCATTTTTCTTATCTTCTCAATTTCTTCTTGTATGATATTAGACATAATAATAAATACTTGTTAAATTAAAAATCCCGACCTAGCTCGGGATAACACATCGGATTTTTTTAAGAAGAACATCCAAAACAATCAAATTCACTATTTTCAGGTTTGTCGGGTAGATTCATATAACTGTAATCAACCTTTGGTGGTTCAGGAGTTGCTTTTGGTTTGTTAATTTTTGATACGTCCATAGCCAAGTGTTTTGCTCCTGTTGAGATTGCTCTTGTTCTAACGTAATAACAAAGTGTCTTCAACCCTTTTTCCCATCCGTAAAAATGTGAAGATGAAATCTTTGACAATGTTGGATTTGACATGTAGATATTCATTGATTGTGATTGGTCAATAAATGGTGCTCTGTCAGCAGCCATCTCAATCAATTCTCTTTGTGAAATCTCCCAAATTGTTTTGTATTTCTTAATTAAATGTTCAGTTCTTTTAACTTTGAAATTATATCTCTTATCTTCTTGGTCAAGGTAGTTATTAAAATTAATGTTTTGAATTGAACCTTCGTTCATGATAATTTCATTCTTTAAGTCCTCAGACCAAATTCCAATCTTCTCAAAATCACTAATCAAATACTTGTTAACAATCATAATCTCTCCACCAACCACACGTCTGTTAAAGATGGCTGAGTGAGCTGGTTCTGTCATTTCATATGAACCTGTAATCTTTGCTGAAGATGCTACAGGCATTTGAGCCGTGAATAAAGAATTACAAACTCCATACTTACTAACATTCTGTTTAAGAATTCCCCAAGGCCATCTTTTTGATAACTCATCTTCTTTCAATCCCCACATATCAAATTGGAATACTCCTTGTGACATCGGTGACCCTTCAAAGTGAGCATATGGTTCATACTCACCATCCATACATAATCTGTTACTTTCAGTGATTGCCGCGAAATAGATTGTTTCAAAAATATCTTTATTCAACTTACGAGCTTCTTCAGATGTAAAGATGTAATCCATCAAATAGAATACGTCAGCAAGTCCTTGTGTACCAATAGCGATAGCTCTTTGGTCTAATCCACCCTTATGACCTTTTTCAGTTGAATAACTATTAATGTTAACTACTTTATT